>MDSY01041535.1_pt1 | contig 12554 bp, 8 predicted proteins | sample 811131 | NCBI WGS metagenome assembly MDSY01 (sample SAMN05326643, study PRJNA326480) | marine metagenome | isolation source: seawater | place: Atlantic Ocean: South West | collected 2010
CTAATAATAGGTTATTAAATGCCTCAAGGTAGTGGTTTTCGAAGTCCAATGCAGTCTTATCCATGTTAACTCTTGAATCTCTCAGAGATAGTAATGCATTGGCTAACATTGATGAATTGTCCCATTCAACTGACTTACCTAATTGTTCTTGTTCACACAACTCACCCATCAAACAGTTACTGTTGACCACGCTTGGTACGTTGTGAGCTGCTGCATCAAACATCTTAACCGGTAAGGCTCCGTCAAGGATATTACCACGAAGTGGGTCATACATTGCATACATAACATTGGTCTTTTGTAGAATTTTAGTTAAACCATTACGATCATATGAACCTAAAATATCGTACTTCAATCCATTAGACTTAGAGAAGTTTTCTAATTCTGATTTTACCTGGTCCCATGTTGGACCATCACCAGCAATACAAATATCCGGCCGCTGATTTTGTGGCATTTGTTTGATTGCTGCAAAAAGTAGCCTTATGCTGTTAATATCACGTATTCGGCCAGTATGTGAAACGACCCAATTGTTATTTGTCGGAACCGTCAACTCGGAGTATTCAACTGGCCTATTTTCGATAACTATCGACTTGAAGCCATGTGATTTTAGCCATTCTTTTAATCCCGGGTATACTCCGTTTTTAATCGAGCCACTACTAGTCAATATCAAGTCTGTAGCAGGTAGCCGGCGAAGAAACCTACTTTTCATAATCTTACTGATGATTTTACGATATTTGGACCTAGGAGACGGCATCAAAACCCATGTGTGTTGTAAGTCATGCATGTCCAAAATTAGAGTAGTGCCTCGTTTTTTCTTCACGTTACAACCTACTGCGAGTGTATCGGCATCATGACAAACCACAATATTTGGTGGCGACTTTAACAAATTAGACAGAACCCTTCGATGAAATTTCCGGATACCCATAGCGGTTTTTAACATGCCACCATACGGAGATTTACCCAATTGATACCGTTTGATTATCACGCCATCCATAACTGATTCAACTTCAGCAGTGTGTTGCCGGTCATAGGCATGAATGGTCACATGATGGCCTGCTTTGGACAACCACCTCGCAGAATTAATCACTCTAGGGTCGGGGTCACAGGCATTTGTTACCACCATTGCGACATTCGCCATAGTGGATGCTAGTCAAAGGTAATCAAGATTGTTTTGATAGTAATCCATCTAATATGTCAACACTTTTTGACCAATCAAGATTTGATTCGGCAAATAATCTTGCAGCATTTTGTAATTCTCTTAATTTAGCAGTTTCAAGATTCATAATCGCTCTTACTGAACTTTCAACAAAATTATCCTCGTCAAATAATTGTAGCCAGTCACCAGAATCTTCAATTTGGTGCCCTGAATGGTCAATACCTAGTACAATCATACCACTGGCAAAATACTCTGAGCGCTTAAGTGGACTAGCGAGGCGCCAAACTTTACGGTCGGGCATCGGTAAGAAACCGATATCATAACTAGATGATAACTTGGCCAATTTATCTGTTTCAAGTGAATCAGTTATATTTACCTTATCTGATTGATAATTTTGAATAATTGAATTAGCATTGCCTTTGCCATGGATATTTAGAGTTACATCTAGACCATCTTTCAGCAGTTGTGAATGGATTTTGATTAACTCCATCAGTCCTCTATTTTTATCAACTCTGCCATGATAACTAAGTTGTAATGATGGCTTTTTTTTGCCAAACTTGAACACTCCTAAATCAACACCAGCAGGAATCGGAATGAGCTTTTTTGATTCAATACCCAACTTGTTGATGATGAACTCTTTATGAGAATTAGAAACGACACATCCGACGCCATCTGTCCGCTTTTTCACCATATTCCAACTTCGTTTCCAAAAATACCATTGTAATCTAGACAGCATATTTCTGTCTGCAGGTGGACTTCTATCCATCAAAATCCAGGGAATGCTAAATTTATCAAGTTGCGGTACCAACTTACTGGCTATTCGCCAATCTAAGATGGCAATAGTGTCAGGGCCAGGAGGGTTTTGTTTCAACCAAATGCTCATTTTACGACCAACAGATAGCGATTTTAGACCAGGCAATGATTTTACTGGGAGTCCTTGATGCGTCCACGGATAGCCTTCATGTGAGCCGTCGGAGTCTGGATTTACAAAAGTCAATCGGTATCCTTTGTTGACTAATCCTTTGGCTAGTGATTTCTGTGTTGTTGCACACAAATCGTCAAAATGTCTGCCTGAAAACCAAAGAACATTCATAACTTTCATCACATCAAATTTATTCTTTCCAAAACAAGTTCGTGAATACCTTGCTTGAAATCCATGGATGGCGTCCAATCTAAGGTAGTTGATATTCGCGCAATACTGGCCATTGAATGCCGAATATCGCCAATTCTCTCTGGGCCATGTGTTGGGACAAGTGGCTTGAAATCAGAAACTAAGTTGGTCAAGGAATTATTAATTTCAGTAATCAAATCAAGTAAGGTAATTTTGGTTTGAGTTGCAACATTGTAGACATGGTGTTGCTCGGCCTTCCATTCACCCTCAACCAGTGTCATAATCGCATTACAGACATCTCCAACGTGAACAAAGTCACGGGTATGTAGTCCATCTCCATTAATCTTAGGTGCAACTCCTTTGGCCATCATGTCAGCAAATTTTGGAATAACTGCTGCATAAGCCCCGTCTGGACGCTGTCCAGCACCATAAACGTTGAAGAATCTTAACGCAGTTGCTTGCAACCCTTGTTGCCTTGCATCAAATATTTGTTGTTCATTGGCCCATTTAGAATCAGCATATGGTGAAAGAACATGTCCTGCATCTTCCTCTTTCAAGGGAAAATTGTCGGCCTCGCCGTAAACTGCGGCGCTTGAAGCCGTGACTAAACGTCGAACATTATTTTCCAAACAGGCTTGAATAACATTTTGCGTACCTTTGACATTTATCTCCATAGTTTCTTCAGGGTTTTTTACCGAGACTGGTACTGAAACTTGTGCAGCTAAATGTACTATTGCGGTAAATCCTGTCAAAGAGTTGTGCAGTAAATCCTGATCTCTAATATCACCAATTATGACCTTGATTCCAAGGTTTTCCAGTTCATTGGCGGTTGACTGCAGGCCAGTGGAAAGGTTGTCTAGAATTGTAACCTGCCAACCTTGTTGATGGGCAATTTTTGCCAAACTACTGCCGATAAAACCGGCTCCGCCGGTAATTAGCATCTTGCCCATGGGTATTGCTGAGATGATGCCATTACATATTCTTCGGTGACAAACGGTTATTTTCTTTGATTGCCCAAGTGCTCATATGAACCATTCAAATTAGCGAACTGTCAATAACATCCTCTTCTAGCACATATTATGGCAGTCTCAAACAATACTGATGAGATTGATGAAAGCCGAGTTGTTAGAAGATTTGAACGGTTACAGAGAGAAAATCGACGGCTGCGCGAAACTGTATCCTTTAGGCTAGGATACCATCTTACAAATGCATTAAGGCAGCCATGGAAATTAATATTCCTGCCTTTATCCTTTCCAATTCTTTGTGTCACAATCGGACTGGAAAGGTTGGGTAAATTTGCTACAAATAATTCAGAAAGACCTCTTGGCGAACCATATGATAAGAAGAATTGCACCGTTTTATTTCCAACAAATGGAGTCGGTTTTGGTCATTTTACCAGAATGTATGCAGTAGCAAATGAACTCAGGAATGCTAACCCAGATATGGAAATCATTTTTTTTACCACAATGCCAACACTTCATATCCCATATGTTGACAATTTCCCAACCTACCACCTCGCAGGAAAGCATAAATTTAGCGATATGGACACCAATACTTGGAATATGTTAGTTGAAGAAATGTTAACCCTAGTAATTGAAACTCACTCTCCTAGTAACTTCATTTTTGATGGGGCATTTCCCTACAGAGGAATGCTTGATTCGATACATGGAAGAGAAGAAATAAACAAAATATGGATGCGCCGAGGAATGTTCAAGAGAGGCAAAACTGTACCTGTTGGTAGCATTGAGCATTTTGACTTAATTGTCCACCCCGGAGATGCTATCGACATTATGGATTCTGAAATAGAACATAATGTTGAGGTGTTGAAAACTAATCCAGTGATTCTACTAGATTCAGAAAAAATGTTTACTAAAAAGTTGGCGAAAAACAGGCTAGGATTACCCACCGACTCGAAAGTCACCTATGTTCAACTTGGTGCAGGCCAAATAAACGATATTGAATCAGAAATAAGATTGACAATTAATGCGTTATTAGAACATGAAAATATGCATGTGGTTGTAGGTGAATCGATGCTTGGAGAACGCATAGAAATTTCAAACGAGCGCGTACATTTATTGCGAGATTATCCTAATTCTCTTTACTTCCATGCTTTCGATTATTCGATTCAAGCAGGTGGTTACAATTCATTTCATGAGATGCGGACAATGCAAATCCCGACCTTATTTTATCCCAACATGAATACTGGCATGGATGACCAGTTGACGAGATGTGAGATTTCAGTTTCGGAAGGTTGGGGCATTATCAACATTAGCAGAAACGCTAAAACTATCTCCAAAGATATCAAAAAGTTGTTTCTATTGGATAGACCAACTTACACCACACCTTTCATTGAAAACAATGGTACTAAAACTCTAGTTGAACAAATTATTTGATGTGATATTATGGCAGGAGATTCACAGTGGATGCTGCCAACTGAGATCTATGATTATCTTTGCAAGATATTTCCAAGCGGTGGTAATATCCTAGAATTCGGAAGTGGTGATGGGACGGCAATACTAGCACAGTCGTTTGATATTTGTTCAATAGAGCATGATGAGATATGGGCTAGAAAACTAACAACAACTTGCCATTTAATTCCTATCAAGCCAAACGAAATCTCACAAGCGATCAATCAACTCGGTTGGTATGATTCTGAACAGGTTAGAAAAATAATATCACCAAATTTAGACATTATAATTGTTGATGGGCCTAACGGAACTATCGGCCGTCATGGTATATTATCAATTTTAAATTACTTACCTAAAACAGCAGTTTACATTATTGATGATGTACATAGAGAGGCGGAACTTGATTTACTGCATAAGTTAGTTGATTGGCATGGAGGGAAGTATGAGATTCATAATAGCAATTATGATTCGGGCGACATTCGGCAATGGGCATCAATTAGTCCGAATAGAGGTGACTGAATATGGCAGTGTATGGTGAAAAATTTCCAGACGGGCTCGTATTGCCAAAAATAGAAGGTGCGGGTAATGATTATTCGTTTTTGGAAATGATGCTCGATGATAATTTCCAACCAATACCTATATCCATTGTAATTCCGGTGTATAACCGGATTGACATGTTGAGAAGAACTATTGCCATGCTAACTCACCAGTCATATCCATTGCATTTACTTGAAATCATTATTGCAGATGACGGCTCTGATGACAACCCTGAGCAGTTAATTGATGAATTCAAAGAATTCTTTGACATTAATTATGTTCGACAAAGAGATGAAGGTTATCGACTTTCCCATATAAGAAACCTTGGAGTCCGCTCAGCCCGCTATGAAAATATAATAATTTTAGATTGTGATATGGCTCCAACACCAAACCTGGTTAGGGTTTTTGCAAAATGGTTAGCTTTGGATAAAAAAGTGATCTTAATTGGACATAGAAGATATGTTGATGCGAATAGTATTCCACCTCAAGAGGTTATGAATTCTCCCGCTGTAATGTTAGAATTACCCCCAGTAGCCACCAAAAATGCTGTTATGAAACAGTCTCCTTCTAAAGATTGGAGAGAATCGATATATTTAGAAACAAATAATCTAAAAGATTCTCCCCATCCTTTCAGAGCTTCTTCATGCGGTAATGTAGCATTCCATAGACGAGTTTTTCAACATGCAGGTGAATTTGATGAAAGTTTTACGGCATGGGGTGCGGAAGACAATGAATTTGGATATAGAGTCTTTAATCAAGGATACTACTTTGTTCCACTTTTAGACGCGATTGGAATGCATCAAGAGCCACCCGGGGGAAGAGAATTCGTTGATCGAGAAGCTGGGAAATTAATTACTAGGCCGATGCTTCTAGACAAAGTTCCCACCTATAGAGATTACAACCCAAACATTATTTCTTCAACACCTTTGGTATCTATTTATATTCCTGCATACAATGCCATAGAAACAATCTCCAGAGCAATTAAATCTGCACTAAATCAGACCTACAAAGATTTTGAAATCGTTATATGTAATGATGGCTCTAAAGACGGTACTGGAGAATATCTTGAAAAGAATTATGATAATAATCCTAGAATAACTATCATACATCAGGAAAATGGTGGAATCGGTTCGGCAAGCAACACATGTATTGAGAATTGTAAAGGTATGTTCATACTACAACTTGACAGTGATGATCAGTTATTACCAAACGCGTTAGAAGAACTTCTCAAATCGATCAATGAGAAGCCAAAGGTTAGTTGTGTTTATGGCCGACACAATAAATTTAACAGCGAAAATAATGAACTTTCAGAAGCCTGGCACTATCCAAAATTCACTCGAACTAGAATGTTGTTTGGCATGATTGTTCATCATCCTAGAATGTTTAGAAAACGGGATTGGTCAAAAGTTGGTGGTTTTTCAGAGACACTTGAAAATGCTGTTGACTATGACTTCTTTCAAAAGTTAAGCGAAGTTGGCGAAATAAATCATATTAATAAAATACTATATTCTTATACAATTCATTCTAAATCAACTTCAATAAGTAAACAAAAAATACAAACACGAAACACTTTCAGGGTCATGAACTCTGCCCTAAATCGGATGAATTTACCCCAATGGAATGCAGCAAAAGATTATTCTTTAAGTGGGGGAAGAGCAGTGGAATTTTTGCAAGTGAGCAAAATATCTTTAGAAAATGATGAACACTTATTTGTTTCTGTAGTAGTAATCACAAAAGACCGAGCTAAACTGTTGTATGATTGCATCCGTAGTATACTAAACCAAACATATGAAAACTTTGAATTGTTAATTATCGATGACGGCTCGACAGATAATACCGAAGATGTTGTTAAAAGTTTCAACGATTTAAGAATTAGATATCTAAAAAAGAAATCAAGTGGCATTCCTAAATCAAGAAATATCGGAGTTAATGAATCAAAAGGAGAATATATTGTCATTATGGATGATGATGACTTAATGATGCCAAATAGAATCAGAGACCAAATTGATTGTTTAACAGAAGGTTCCTCTGGGAGTTATGGTGGGTGGGTTGATCAAAATTCTGATTTAGAACATGAGTACTTTCCTGGAGGAGAACACGGATATAGTCAGATTCTCTTTGGGGGTAAAATTATGTTACATCCTGCTAGCATGATAAAAAGAGACGTGTTATTGCAATACCCATATGATGAAAATTATAGCTTTGGTACTGATTACGTGATGAACCTTGAAATTTCAAAAGCTGGACATCGGCTCAACCACACTCAAAGTTATATTCTATTAAGACGATTCCACGGAGGAAATGTCACTATAACAAATTCTGGCGAACAAAAGAGTACTGCAAGAGTAAGATGGCAAGAATTCGTAGATTGTCTAGATAAAGAAACTGAAAGAAAAATGCGTGATGAATGGAGAAATACAAAATTTTTCACCGATATTACAAAACCAGAAAAAAAGGAATTATTACAAGCATTTCCATGGCTGAATAAGCCAAAACAAATGGATAAATTAATGACTGAGAATGATCATGAAAAAGAAATTACTCCAAGAATAAAAAAGTATCCAGTTGCCGAAAGATGGTCGCAAAAAGGACGCTTGCTTGAATTTGATGCGTTAACAAGAACAGTATATTTCGAAATGCCTGTTGGTTGGAAGTTAGAAAACACGCATGAGGACTTGTTTAGAATGGCTAACTATGTGCTAACATCTCCGTGGGAGGATGGCATTTTAGAAGATTGGGAACCATCTAGAAATAAAGGATGGAGAACAAGTTTATCTTTCAGCGGAGGTATTGACTCTGCTGCTTGTATGTTATTAATGCCAAGTGATACCATTCTATGTTATCATGAAAGAGATGGTTTTAGATCACAATTAAATCATGCCAATGCTCATAACTTTATAGACAAACTGAATCAAGATGGTCGCCCTGTTATGATAGTGAAAAGTAATCATGAACAAATACGTATCGATAGAGGAAAGGGTCCTGGTTTCAGTACTGATCTAGCAGCAGCAGTCCAGAATATCCTACTTGCTGATTTTTTAGAATTGGGCTCTATTGCAATGGGTATGCCTTTAGAAAATGCCTATCTCTTCCACGGCCATACTGGTCGAGATTTTGCTAATACTAGTTTTTGGAAACATCATAGCGAAATAATGACGAAAGTTGGGCTAGATCTGGTTTACCCTACCGCAGGTGTATCAGAAGTAATTAATTATAAAATCGTCGAAGAATCGCAATATGAAAACTATGCAGAGAGTTGTCTTAGATCAGAAAAAAAAGGCTCAGTGTGTGGGAAATGCTGGAAATGTTTTAGAAAGAATTCAATGAAAGGCAAGAAAATAAATGTCACTGGTGAGATTTCTACTTTCCTAGAAAAGAGGCCATTAAAACAGGCTATTTCGACTCTGTATTCAATCAAACGCCTTCCTAATGAACAAGTCAAACTCATAACAAATCAACACCCTGATTTGAAAAAATATCTAAAGCATGATTTTTCGCTCCTCGAGAGATATTTACCTAATGCTCTAAACCTATTGCCAGATGATTTAAACAAATTTGTAAAATTAAAACTAGACAATGTGACCGAACCTATGACAAAAAAGGAAATACAGTTGCTGTTAACCATTGACTTTTCTAAATGATGATTGTTAAGACTCTAACCAAATATCAAGCTTAGACTGCACTGACATTACAAATGATGATTTAGATTCTCTTCCTTTTCTAAAATTAAGCATGTTTTGGAAAATAAAATCTTCATACCCATCCTCAATCCTAACTAAGTTTCTCATCACATAATTTGGTATGTTCAACTTTTCACTAAAGTCCATCTGTTCTGAGTATAGTACAGTTTGATTTCTAAGAAGAGGCTCAAGCAAATCTGTCCCAGTGTTTGATAATACTACATATTCAGCATTATCCGGATTTGAAAGAACATTCATTTGATTACCTTCAATGGTCTTTCTTAATTTCTCAAGGATCTGTTGAGAATCATCATCAAAATAAATCGTGTTTTTGGTAAATAATTCTGTCTCAGTAAAGTGTTTCATGTCAATAACCTTAGAAAACCGGTTTGACCTTTCTGCGATGGCAGATTTATCACCACGAACACTAATCCAATACATCTTTTCAGTTGAATTACATTTTCTAATTGCTTCTAAAACTCCTGCATACGGATATTTTCCGACAAAGATTAGCTTTTTGGGTTTATACGTCCTTACTAGTCCAAGAATTAAATTTTCGACAGCCCCGTTCCATTTCTTAGTTTCAATATTCCATTCTGAACGGGATGGAAGATGGTGATCGAAAGCCAGATTAATCAGTGGTTCGCTAATCCCAAGTGAGATGGTTTTCCGGCTATATTGTAAACTTTGTTTCACAAAGTGTTCCTGATCACTTTTACGCATCTTTTCTAGATCATATATCATCAAACAATCGGAAGATTCTTTTTTATCAACATTAGATTTTGGCTTTTTTAATTTCATTAATCTGTAAGGCAGAGTGAATGGTAACAATGGAACCCTCCATGGTGCCATCACGCTATGCCTAATCTCGTCGCCAAAAGCAAAGGAAAACGATTCCTCCGCTTCTTTTTCTACCCGAATATATTCAGTCAAGAGTACCACCATTATCTAATTTATAATAAGCTGCAATTGCTTCTTCTGGAGTTCCAATCATCACTAATTTACCTTTATTTATCAAGCCAATACGGTCACATATATCCTTCATTAAAGCAAATGAGTGAGAGACCATTACAACTGTACTTGTGTCTTTAACTAGGGAAAGAATCCTAGCCTTGCTTTTGTCTCTAAACTGAGGATCACCAACGCCTAAAACCTCATCTATTAGTAAAATATCAGGTTTTATTGCAGTGGCAACTGCCAATCCTAATCTTGCTTTCATTCCTGCAGAATAGGTCCTAATGGGTTCGTTGATAAATGACCCTAGTTCACTAAATTCAATTATCTCTGGTAATTTTTCTTGCATTTCTAATTCATTATGTCCCAAAATACTACCATACAATAAAGCATTCTCAACGCCGGTTTGATGACCGGAAAATCCTGTTCCAAGTCCTGCGAGTAAAGAAATTTTACCCGCCACTTTACACTGACCTTCATCTGGAGGATAGATACCAGAAATTACTCTTAAGATTGTTGATTTGCCCGAGCCATTCTTACCAATTAAGCCAAACACTTCACCAGATTTTACATCAAGGTCTATTCCTTTCAAGGCGGTAAAACTAGTATCTTTCTTCGTTATTTTATCCTTAATAATCGATAAAATACCTTTTAGTTTAGGGAACCTTAGTGTAACACTTTGTAAGATAATTACTGATTCGGTCATAGGTATTTCACCGCCTTACGTTCATTTCTCTCAAATAATATGCTACCAATTATCCACATAACTATGCCAAAAAGAATTGTCCAAATTATTATCTCTGAGGGGAGAGTTGTTTCCCGTCCTTCAAGTCCATGCCTGGCTAATGTTATTGGCGTCAGCATCGGATTATACGTGGCAATCTCTCCAAAATTCCCACGCTCTAGAGCCATTTCATATGTCCACATGACTGGTGAAACGAAAAATCCCGCTCTTACAATAAATCTTATCAAGTGCTCAACATCTCTATACATGCAGTTTAGCGGTGCTAATAAGATTCCAAGACCGATTGCCAAGAACCCGGCTAATAGTACCGATAATGGTACTAAAAGTATGTATATGGTCAAAGGTAAATCAAATATAATCATTATTGGAATGATGACTATGCAACTCATCATTGTAATGACAATGTTCCCGATTACCGAAGTAATTGGAAAAATTATTCTAGGAAAATAAACTAGATGTATTGTGTTTCTATTTCTGGTTAAAGAAGTAACTGTTGAGGATAAAGACTTGCCAAAGCAACCCCAAACAATGATTCCGACTAAAACCCAAACAGAGTACAACTCATCGGGATTACCAGCAAGCATGTAGAATAAAAAGTAGTATACAACTGCTAATAATGCTGGTTCTAAGAACGTCCATGTGTAGCTTAGCATAGCGTTTCGATATTTCCCTCTTATTTCGCGACTAACTAGATTTTTGATTAGAAATTTATTTGAAAACATATCTTTTATCGTGTAAAATGGTGCTTTCAATGATGATGGTTTTGAGCCTACATTGGCAACATTCACTTTCGAAGTTGGCTCAACCATGACACTCCGAGATTAAATTACTTTAAGAAATACTCATTGATTTACGCCTAATACTAGCCAAACCTCTCATTTCATCAACAAAGGCTTCTTGGGGAGTTCATGGACTGGTTAGACAAATTCTCCTCAAGGATTGAAAAGAAGGAAATAACCATTGGAATTATTGGTTTGGGTTATGTCGGTTTGCCGACCGCAATTGGCTTTCATGATGCTGGTTTTACCGTTTGGGGAGTAGATGTTTCAAAGCGTACTGTTGACATGGTATTACAAGGGAAAAACCCCACTGGAGACCCCGATGTTGACGATATAGTTCCACAACCAAACTCAAAACGATGGCATATTACTACTTCTGCCGCCGAAGCCGTGCCAAATTGTGATGTTATACTTGTTACTGTTCCAACCCCAATAACTCACGACCTCAAGCCTGATCTTTCCTACGTTGAGGCTGCAGGGAAAAATGTGTTTCAATCGATAGAAAAAGGCTTCAGGACTATTGTCGTATTGGAATCAACAGTTTATCCTGGTGTAACTGCCCATACTTGGTTACCGATTATCAAAGAATTAGATTTAGAAATAGGAATTGATGTAGATATTGCTTATTGTCCTGAGCGTTTCAACCCTGGAGACTCTGGTCACGGTGTTAGACAGGTTGCTAGAGTGATTGGTTCTGCTAATCCCGAAGTTGGTGAAGCATTAGTCTCACTATACAGTAAACTCACGACTGAAGATGTTCGATATGTTGGGAAAATTGAGGTTGCAGAGGCTGCTAAAGTGATTGAAAATGTTCAACGAGACATCAATATTGCACTGGTAAATGAATTAGCCAGAATTCTTCCTGCGTTAGATGTTGATGTGGAAGATGTGCTTTCTGCAGCAGCAACGAAATGGAATTTTCATCGATATACCCCTGGAGTTGGTGTAGGTGGACACTGTATTCCTGTTGACCCGTATTACATGATTCAAAGAGCGGCGGATGTAGGAGTCACGGCTGGCCTAATCACGGCTGCACGTACAGTTAATCGTTCAATGCCAAGCCATGTGGCGAGTGTTCTAATTGAATTAATGCAGAACTATGGTATACCTGCTGCTGATGCAAGAGTTCTGCTTTTGGGATGGTCTTACAAAGCTGAAGTTGGCGACCCTCGAGAAACTCCTGCTGA
>MDSY01085549.1_pt1 | contig 12554 bp, 9 predicted proteins | sample 811131 | NCBI WGS metagenome assembly MDSY01 (sample SAMN05326643, study PRJNA326480) | marine metagenome | isolation source: seawater | place: Atlantic Ocean: South West | collected 2010
AAAATAAATTTAAAAATTTTAAAAATAAACTAAATATTAATAATTTACAATCAATAATTAATTAAACGTTTAAAGTTCTTTTTTTAGTTTTACTTTTAGTTTTAGTTTTACTTTTACTTTTAGTTTTAGTTTTACTTTTACTTTTACTTTTACTTTTAGACTTAGAATATTTTTTAAAAGACTTTACTTTATCAAAGAGAGAAAGATTAGACATTTTTTTTGTATTTAAAAGCCGCATAAGCTCATTATTATTTAATCTCATAAACATTTTTTTCCCACCATCACTTGCTGCTATATTTGCTTCTTTTCCATTATAATCCGCATCATAAGCTACATCTGATATTTTTTTTCCATCTACAAAAGTTTGAGAAAAACCATAACTTGACATATAATTCTGCATATTTGGATTCATATTATATTAATTTAATATTATTTTATTTTATATGGAATCTAAATCTACTCAAAATGAAGATATTAAACTTACTCCAAATTTTACTCCAGTAGAAGAAAGTAAAAAAAATTTAAAAGTAAAGGTTTCAAAATACTTAGATGAAATATTACCCTTAGATTTTAAAAAAAGTTATTTTAGTGAAGTTAAAAAATAGAAAATTAATATATATGCCTTCTAAAAAATACAAATTAAAAATTGTTGATTCTTATTCTAAAAACCCTCAAACTTTAAAATCAAAATCAAAATTAAAAAATTATTTAAGTAAAAGTAAAAAATTGATTAAAAAAAGTATTAAAAACATAGATTCAAATACTAATCAAACTAACATGTTAGCTTCCAAACCTAATACAAAACCAAAATTTAAAATTATTAAGCCTGAACAAGATGAATCTCATTCTTTTAATAATGAATTTATTGCTTTGCTTGAAGAACTCTCTGTATTGCAATTTAACCAGGGTGACGTAATGAGAGGGAGAGCCTATGCTAAAGCGGCAGAAGCAATTCTAAAATACGACCAAAGAATTACTAATCCTGACCAATTAATTAAGCTACCAGGAATTGGAAAAACTATTGTTACAAAACTAAAAGAATATATTGAAACAGGAAAAATTAAAGCATTGGAAACTGCTAGAGCAAATCCAGTGAATATTTTCACTCAAATTTATGGAGTTGGACCCAAAAAAGCTAAAGATTTAGTTAGTGAAGGAATTACTTCTATTGAGGAATTGAAAGAAAAACAAAATATTTATTTAAATGATACTCAAAAAGTAGGATTGAAATATTATGATGATATTCTTTTAAGAATACCGAGAGAAGAAATTGACCAATTTGAAAAAACCTTTGAACACCAATTTGAAAAAATTAAAAATAAATATGACGGAGCAGCTTTCCAAATTGTTGGAAGTTATCGTCGTGGAGCTAAAAATTCTGGAGATATTGACGTTATCGTAACATCCAATAATGATGTAAAAATTTTAAAAGATTTCCTCCAACAATTAGAAAGTGAAAACATTATAACTTATAAATTAACGGATGGGAAAATTAAAGTTCTTGTCATTGGTCGTCTAGACGATAAACACCCATTTAGAAGAATTGACTTTTTATATTCTCCACCAAAAGAATATGCCTTTGCTGTCCTTTACTTTACAGGAAGCAAAGCCTTTAATACTATGATGAGACAGAGAGCTCTAGACCTTGGATATACATTAAATGAACATGGATTCCATCATATGGTAAATGGTAAAAAAGGAAAGGAATTAGAAACACCATCGTTATTTAAAAGTGAAAAAGATATATTTGATTTCTTAAATATGGAATTTAAAAATCCTGAAGAAAGAAAAGATGGAAATGCTGTGGTTTTAAAATCCAATTTGCCTATTTCCGAGAATATTGAAATAAAATCAGATTTAGAAAGTGAACAATCCCAAGAAGAAATGAATCAAGAATCAAAACCAACGAAAATTATTATTAAAAAAAAAAAAAAAAATAAAAAATTAACCTTAAAAAAACCACCAGTTACTTCTTCTATGGAAAAAATAGAAGATTTTAAAAAAAATGGAATTTCATCTTTAAAACAATTATCTAAATCTGAAATCAGTGAAATGATTCGATTTGCGAATGATAAATATTATAACTCGGGAAAATCTATTTTATCTGACAATCAATATGATATTGTTAAAGAATATCTTGAACAAATAGACCCATCGAATGATGTTTTTGATGAAATTGGAGCACCAATACAATGTGAAGGAATTTGTAGGAATAAAGTTAAATTACCTTATGAAATGGGGTCTATGGATAAAATTAAACCTGACACCAAAGCATTGGAAAAATGGCTAGCTAAATATAATGTTCCCAAAGAATACCTATTTAGTGCGAAGTTAGATGGTGTAAGTGGTATGTATGCTAATGGAAAATTATATACTCGAGGAAATGGTAAAGAAGGACAAGATGTAAGCCATTTAATTCCATATTTAAATTTACCAAAACAAAATGACATCGTGGTTCGGGGTGAATTTTTGATTTCTAAAGAAAATTTTGAAAATCATTTTCAAGGTAAAGCAAATCCTAGGAATACAGTTTCTGGAATTATTAATAAATTATCTGTAGACAAAAAAGAAGTAAAATATTTGGACTTTATCGCATACGAATTGATAGTTCCAGAATTACCTCCTGTTGAACAAATGAAATTTTTAGAAAAACAAAACTTAGATGTAGTTCGATATTTAGAAAACGATTCTCCAACAAATGAATTACTATCTAATACTTTAATGAAATGGAGAGAAAATTACAAATATGAAATAGATGGAATAATTTGTACACATAATAAAATATATCCTAGAAAATCTGGAAATCCTGAACACTCTTTTGCTTTTAAAATGGTTCTTTCAGACCAGATTGCCGAAGCAAAAGTAGTGGATGTTTTATGGACTCCAAGTAAAGATGGTTTCCTAAAACCTAGAATTAGAATAGAACCTATTCATTTGGGAGGTGTTAAAATCGAATATGCTACTGCCTTTAATGGAGCATTTGTAGAAACAAATAAATTAGGTATTGGCTCAGTGGTAAAATTAATTAGAAGTGGTGACGTAATTCCATATATTATGGAAGTGACGGAACCAGCCCCAACAGCTAAAATGCCTTCTGAAGAATATGAATGGAATAATACTCATGTTGACATTGTTTTAAAAGATATGAAAAATAATGAAGTGGTACTCCTAAAAAATATTACATCATTCTTTAAAGAATTAAACGTAGCTGGATTAAGTAGTGGAAATATAAAAAAGTTGATAAAAACAAAATATGATTCAGTTCCAAAAATATTAGCTATGTCAGAAAATGATTTCTTAAAAATAGATGGATTTAAAGAAAAATTAGCCAAGAAAATTCATACCAACATTGAAAATGCTATTAATCAAGCAAATTTGATAACTTTAATGAGCGCATCCAATATATTTGGAAGAGGACTTGGTGAAAAAAAAATAAAACCTATTCTTCATGAATACCCAGATATTTTGATTAGTAATGAAAACGATGAGTCAAAAATAAAAAAAATTTCAGAAATTAAAGGAATGGGATTACTTACGGCTAAGTCTTTTGTTTCACATATTCCAGAATTTTTAGATTTTATTAAAACTGCGAACTTAAATGAAAAATTAGAAAAGATGTTAGTTCAAGAAAGTGTTGTTGATACTTCTAATCCACTTTATCAAAAAAAAATAGTACTAACTGGTTTTAGAGATGCTTTAATCGAAGAATTCATAAAAAAATCTGGAGGAGAACTTACAACTTCTGTTTCAAAAAACACTTACCTTGTATTAGTTAAATCTAAAGAAGAAGATTCAGGAAAAGCAGACAAAGGAAGAGAGCTTGGAATTTTAATGACAAAAGATGAATTTATTAAATCTTTTAACATTTAAAATACATAAAATTTAGTATAAGAAATAATTAAATAATCTTATTTTTTATTATTATGATAGATACTATTATTATTGGTGCTGGTATTTCTGGTTTATTTACATTAAAACATTTGAAGGAATTAGGTATTCACAATATTTTAGTAATCGATAAAAATCACTATCCATTTGGTGTTTGGAATATAAAAAACCATCCAAGTGTAAAGGAATTTACTTATTGTGTTTCATCAAAGTTATATATGACTATTAGTGATTTTCCTATACCAAAAGAATATCCTGAGTTTCCACATCATAGTGATATTTATAAATATTATAAATCATATGCCAAAAAATTTGACTTATTAAAGCATGTAAAATGCGATGTAACGGTACTAAATACAAAAAAAATAAAAGATTATTGGAATATATATACTAAAAATCGAGTTTATAAATGTAAAAATTTAGTTATAGCATGTGGAACTGTTAATAATTTTTTAAATATTCCAAAAGATAAAATGTATAATAATTTTATAGGTCTAAAATTTCATTCTGATGAATATGATAAATATAAAAATCAACTTATAAATAAAAAAATATTATTAGTCGGTGTTTCAGATACAGCATGTGATATAGCTGAAGAACACAAATTGAAAAATAAGATAACTATAAGTTCACGTAAAGGAGTATGGTTACAAAATAGAAATTTTAGTGCGTATGGCCCTTCTGATATGTTATATTCAAGATTTCTAGACTTGATTATTAAAAAAATAATAGGGAAACAAATAGCAGATTTAATTTTTGGAAATAATTTTTTTACAGTACCATTTTGGTGGGGAAAAAATGGACATGGTATAAAAGAATGGGAAACAAATAGTGGGTATCTAAATAGTTATTATGTTAAAAGTAGAGATATTATTAGTTCTATTTCAAAAGGTCAACTAAAAGCAGTTAATGGTATTAAAGATATATCTAATAATGAAATTATATTTAAAAACGGTAAAAAAGATAACTTTGATGTAATTATATTTTGCACTGGTTATAAACCGTTTGGTGGATTAAATTTTATAGACAAAAAATATTATAAATATCTTTATAAAAAAATATTTTCATACTATGATAATAGTGTTTATTTTGTAGGATATATTAGACCTTATCTTACATCTATTCCTATGATGGCAGAATTACAAAGTCGTTGGGTTGCACAAGAAATATATAACAATAATAGTTCATTACCATGTAAAAAAAAAATGTTAAATGAAATTATTATAGATAATAATAAACAGCAGAATGAATTTCCTTCTTGTTGTGAAAGATTAAAAACAATAGTGGACCCATATGATTATTCTAATATGATTGCTAATAAAATAAATGCGAAACCTAATATTTGGAAATATATTTTAACAGATATCAATTTTTTCATTATAACTTTATTATATTCATGGAATCATCATTATTTTAGATTAAATGATAAATGTAATTATAAAGTTAAAATAGCTTATGAAAATATCATAGATAATTTTAGTAATTATACCAGTAAACTTGTAGCAAACCTTATTGTTTGGTATCCTTTTTTAATTATTACATTCATAAGTGCTATATTTATTTTATATAATTTATTTTGTCGTTTTAAATGTTTCAAAGGTTTAAAAAGTTTATTAACTAAATTCAAATTCTATAATACGTTTTAAATTAAATTTAAGATAAGAATATAATTTATTTTTTATTCTTATATTTAATTTCTCTTTTGGAATTTTTGTACCTAGAACTTTCATTATATTTTGTTGATATATTTCATTAAATTTTTCATCTTTAAAAATTCTCTCATAATTATCTTTTTGCCATTGACCAAATTCTTTAATAACTAATTTGGTCATATGATGAATCATATTTTCATATTCTAATCCAGTCATAACGACCCATTCATTATTGACAATAAAGAATGTTCCTGGTTTTTGGTCAAAACATCTTATTGGAAGGTCTTCGTCTAAAGGGAAAATATCTTGAAATATAAACATGATTCCATCTATAAAATCATATTTAAAAATATAATCTAAATGAGTTCGATTAATAGAAATTGAATTTAAAAACGATTGAAAGCTTAATGTTTTTTTACAATTTTCATTTAACCATTCAATGATATTTCTTCTTTTTTTTGTTTTATTGATATATTGCTTTAGAGATTCAATTTCTTTTTCTTGTTTAGCTTGTTTATGAACTAATTCCTTAATCAAATCATATAATTTTAATTGATTGGGTAATTCAATACATTTTTGAGTTATTAATTCTCTCTCACTAGGTTTTGAATGAATAATTTCACATTTTAACGAATGTTTTTCGAAACTTGATTTTCTATTATAAAATTTATCACAATATCCACATTTAAAAATAGGTCTTGGAACAATTGTAGGCATACGTAATTTTTTAAATTATTTAAAATATGTTTTCAATTTTATTATAATTATTATATATAAAATGTGGTCTTTATCTCGAAATGAAAAAGTAAGAGCCTATGGAAGCTATAATTCAAGTAATAATGTATTTTTTGGAGGTATCAAAGCAAATCATCACGAACCTTGTTATGTACCATTATGGTCTAGATGTAAAAGATGTAATTACTATGAATATAGAGATGAATGTGGAAAGTTAATTTCTGTACCCATCGGTCCATTTTATTCTTCCCCTCAATATTTAAATAATGTAAATAAATTAATTACTAATACAGTAAGAATTTCTGAATCTGAATACATGTTAAACAAAAATGCTTCAGTTTCTACAAAAAATATAATTCAAAATTATAATAGGTCATCAAAAAAATACAATGAAAAACCAGTTTTTAAAAATAAAATTAAACCAACTTTCCAAGACTTTAAAATTGCTACTGCCCAAGCTAGTCAAAATAGTGATAGAGCATTTCCATCTAGATATCTAATAAATAATAATTTTGTAAATGTACCTTCTCATGGTAACAGTACCAAAACCTCATTAACAAGAAATAGACCCGGTAGTGCTGGTCCATCAGGTATGGGAGTAGATGTAAAACATAATTCATATGCTAGATATTTGTTAAAAAAGAAAGGATTAATAAATTTACGTGGAGAGAAAAATCCTCCTTCTAGTTTACCTTTAAATTTCAACAAAAAAGTGACTAATAATAAATATAAAAAAGATTCTGTTATTCCAAATATGTACCTTTGTGAAAATTGTGATGCTACAATGACTTAGCTATATTAGTTAAAAACTAAGTTTAAAAATAATAAAATATTTTTTAAAATATTTAAAATTTAAAAAATATTTAGTTTACATTTATTTTTTAGTAATTGTAATATCTGGGAAAAATATTTTATTACCAGTATGATATAAAAATACAAATGATATTACCATAACTGCATAAAAGCCCCATGCTAATTTATATCGTTCATCTTTTCTTAAAAGTAAACTAATTCCAGGAATTCCTAATATAACTGAAAATATTACAATATAATTTTGTAATAGTTGTAATTGTTCAACACTATGTTTCATTTTTAATATAAATAAATAAAATAAAAAATTGAATTTAAAAAAAGTATTAAATAAAAAATAAGTATCTAAATAATGAGTGACAACTATTTCCATTTAAAAAGAAACAGCAAAGGTGAAAGGCCTACTTTAAAACCGTTTGCTGTAATTAATTATATTTTAGTTGATAAATCCGCATCTATGGTTACATTCAATAATAATCATGTGTTGATGAACTATAAACTTTTGAAAGAAATACAAGATAATGCTATCTCTCAAAATGTTCCTACTTATGTTTCATTTATTAGTTTTGATCACAGTGTAGAAAAACTTATTGTTAATGAAGACATTCGAAATATAAAGCTTCCTACCGAAGACCAATTACTTAAATTCCTTAAACCTCATGGAACAACTCGTTTTATCGATACCGTTATAGAGGCAATAGATGATATTGATACCAAAAAAAAAGAAATTATAAGTTCTTTATCCAAAGAAGTTAGAAATTTGAATCCCAAAATTGTAACTATTTTAAATTGTACCACTGATGGTGCGGATAATTCATCTGTAAATTTTACAGAATCAGATTTAAAGGAAAAAATGTTAGCATATCGAAAAAAAAATGGAGAATGTTTACTTTTAACAGCTAATTTAGATGCGATTTCTTTAGGAGGAAAATATGGATTTAATGAAGGTACCTCTTTAACTATGGACAATAGTAATCCCTCAGCAATTCAATATGCTTTTGACTGTGTTCAACAAACTAGTCGAACTATTTCAGATGGTCAGAATACACCTTCTTACACTCCACTTCAACGAAATCATTCTATATCTAATAATAATGATGATGATGATGAAGACGATTCTGAAGCTGTCCTAGATTTTCATAATAATAAAATACCTTTTCAACCAACATGTCCTCCTCCTATTCATAAACTACGTAGAACTTAAAGCAAATTTTCATAAAATAATTTAACTTTCTTATTTACTTTAATTTTTTTATAATCAAAATTCCTTAAATATAAACCATCTAAACTAACTACTCTAGATAAAGCTACATAAGTTTGTCCTGCCGCAAATATATTATTTCCTACATCAATTTCGGCAACTTCAATAGAAGCTCCTTGAGCTTTATGAATAGTGATAGCCCAGGATAAGATTAATGGGATTTGTTGTAATGAAAGAGAAGGGAATTGTTCGCTTTCCCAACTATGAGGAGACATGACTTTTTGAGTGCCATTTCGAAATTTAACTATTGGAAAGCCAGTATGTTCTTGAAAATCGACTACAATACCTTGACTTCCATTACAAATCATATCTTCTTCATCATATTGGTTTAAATTAGCAATACACATTACTTGTGCCTTTTTTTTCAATACCAATCTTTTATTTACGGATGTATTGGATTCTAAATATTGAAATTCTGATTTAATTTGAGATTTAGGAATCGTTTTACTTGTTTCTGTATCTGGAGTGGAGTTAACACATTTTGAATCAAAATAAAATTCTTGAGTTTCTAATTTTTCGAGTGAATCTTGGTTTATTTTATCAACCATTTTTTTTAATGGAAGAATAATAGTAGGTTTTATCTCGCTTGTTATTGGAACTTTTTTTCCAACACATGAATTTAAAGTAGCTATACTATTTGGAGACATTTTTCCAACTCTAATTTGATTTAAAATTTTAGAGTAAAGCGGATCTTTTTGACGAAATATTTTTTTAAAATAAATTTGATTTTCTTTGGGGAATAACTCATTAAATTTTGGACTTTCAAAGCAAAAGTTAGTTGTAGATGGGTCAGAATTGTTTCCCACAGGTGGAAGTTGAAAGAAATCTCCGGAAAATATAATTTGGATTCCGCCAAATATATCATTATTTTTTCGACATTTTTTAGCTGTTAAATCTAATAATTCAATAATTTTTTCAGACATCATACTTACCTCATCTATAATCAATAAATCTACTTTTTTCCAATTTTTTGATTTATGTTTATTAGTAGCTATTTGAAATGAAATAATTTGATTATCTCCATTAGCCAATCCTATTCCAGCAAATGAATGTAAAGTTTTGGCTTTACATCCAGTAAGTAATACGGCTGCGCATCCTGTTAGTCCACAAACTTGAACTTTGATTTTTTTACTAGTGGCATCTTCAACAATTTTTTTAATCAAAGCTGATTTTCCTGAGCCTCCAGGTCCAGTTATAAATAAATTTTCTTTATTACAATATTTTTCAAAAGCTAATTGCTGTAATTCAGATAAATCAAATTCATTTTGCTTATTTAAACTAGTTATCAATTCCATATTATTAAATAAAATAATATGGATTAATTTATTTCAATTATTTAGATTTATTCTAATTCTAAGATTAAATTAAATGTTCTAGTTTCACTTATTACAGTATCCGTTAAAGTTCCTCCTGTAGCAGCAGATATGGTAGCACTAAATGTAATTTCTACACCATTATTAATTCCAGCTTTATCTCCAGCTTGGAAGCCTTCTCTTTTATGAGTAACTACACCGTCACTTACACGATGAGGAAAGAGTGCGACAGCGTTGGTTTCGTATTCTCTCAACACATCATTAATATTACTGATTCTTAATTCACCTAATCCTATGTCTCTAAAAAATGTTTGAAGTTTATCATTTGAATAGGCATTGGGTCCACTAGAAGAATCGTCCCATAGATTTCTTTTATTACTAGGTAGTCTAGATTCTACTTTATTAATAAAGTGATTCCAGTAATCTACAATTAATCCTCCTGAAACAACACTAATATTATTATTTACAGCTTGATCAACAGTTAAAGTAATATTATCAGTGGTAAATCTTTGTGATGGTTCATCAAAAGATGTTTTAAACAAGTTGTTAAATAAAGTTGCTGGCATTTTAATATGAGCTGATTCAGTTAACTGCATTTCTTGAAGTACTCTATTAATACCTTGATTAGGAATCAATTGTTTACTAATATAATTGTAACTGGTTAAGAAATTCAAGTCTCCGCCAAAATTATATGTTCCAAATCCCATAACAGGAATATTATTATTAGGTCCTGAACTATCTCCCACATAAATAGATGTAAATATCATTTCATTAGTAGAATATTTATTAATAATTGATGTAATTGCTTCATCTTTGGAAGAATAATTTTTGATTTGAAGTCCGTTATTTCCAAAGTTTGTATCTAATTGACCATTTTCATCTAATTTCCAAACAATACCATCTGTTTTACCAGTTAAAGATTTTTGAGCTTGTCCACCTACATAAAGATTTAATTCTCTATCTAACCAAAGTGTATGGGGTTTTACATATCCATATCCTGGAGCAGTTAAAGAAGCAATTCCATTTGAACCCCAATTTCCCATACTTCCATCATGTTTTATATTTAAAATTTCGGCATATGAAGTACCATTGTTATTAATTTTATTAGCTAAAACTAAAAATGATGTCGTTTGCGTATAAGGAATCATGTACCTTAGTTCAGATTTACTTCTAAAGTAATTACTAGTTGAAGTAACATTAGATGCTAAACTTGGTTGCCTATTAAAGGCATAAGAAGAAGGTGTAAAATCAGCTGAATAAACAGCCGATGAACGAATATGAAGTTCATCTATATATCCTCTAAAAAATTCACTAGGGCTTAAATCAATGTGTTTACCTCCAATGAATAATTTATTAGTTGTTAAATTAACTGGATTCTCTTGAGAGGCTACTGATTGACCGTTCAAATAAAGGTTGGCAATTCCATCTTTTCTTACAAAGGCAATGTGAACCCATTGGTTTAAGTAAGGAGTAAAGTCTGGTCCAGTCCAGGATGGATTACCTCCAGTGCTAGTGACCAAAGATGCTACTAAATTTCCACCTTGATTTAAAGCGTTGATATAAATTTGGAAAGGCATTCCACCGACTACTGGGTCTTCATTGTTTATTCCCATAGCTAAAATAGTTTCCATTCTTTGTTCAACAGAAGTTTTGTAAACCCATAATTCAATTGTAAAGTCTCCTGAACCTAACACTAAATTATCATCTTGGCATTGAATGATTAAGTGGTTAGTATGATTTGCGAATTGATTGGCATTCATTTCCCAACTTTGACCCCCAAATTTGGTAATAGTTCTATTTCTTCCTGAGGTTCTTCTGTCTCCTTTGACTACCACGTTACATTGAATATTTTGTCCTGAGTTATCTTCTGGGGTGGTTATTCCGGTTTTGGATAAATCATCAAATTGTAATAAAAGTTTGGAATCAGAATAATCCGGTGTAACATATTGTGGTTCAGGAGCTGGTACAGGTTCTGCTCTAAAAGCAGTAGATTGAGGAGTAAAATTATCTGTATATCTAGCTACTCCATTTGTGATTCTTAATTCATCAATAACACCGTCTAATGGATTTCCTTTCCAATTTGCTATACTAAATCCTTGAGGTTTATTAGCTGTGGAACGAGCACCTCCTCCTACAAATACATCACCTGATACAGATAAATCAATATCATTAGCAAAAGTTTTCTTTAATAATAAAGAGCCATTTAAATAACAACTTACATCAGTATTTTGTCTTACAACAGCAATATGATACCATATATCTTTTGAATATAAATTCGCTCCTCTAATTGGTAATAAATCACCAGAACCCATATATACAACATTTATAGGTTCAGAACCTGCGTCAGTATATTCATTCAATTTAATCTGGAAACCTCCTGATGGATTACTATTGCTAATATTATCACTACTTCTTATTTCTAAAATTATTCTCTCTTCGGTTACGTCAGAATTTAATTTAAAGTAGGTTTCAATTGTATAATCGTTTGATAAACTTAAAGAACCAGAAGAATTGACTTTAGCACCATGAGAACCTCCAGCATTAACGATAGGAACTCTTAATGATTTACTTCCGAATCTAGCAGTAGTAGAATCTAATGAACCGTCTTGATGTATAGATACAGCGTAATTTGAATCACTAGAATCAACTAATACACCTCCATTGTCTTCTTCAAAATGAAGTAGTAATATATCTTGAGACGCATATTGGTCATTGCTAGTGATAACATGCTCTTGAGTAGGGAAAAACTGATGAGGTTTGGGATTAAAACTTGCTGAATAAACAGCTGATGCGGTGATTCTGAATTCATCCATATAACCATTTAAATAATTTTCGTTAATACCAGCACCTATTACCCATGGATTAGAACCTAATCCTAAAGTTGATTTTAAAGTA
>MDSY01014021.1_pt1 | contig 12548 bp, 14 predicted proteins | sample 811131 | NCBI WGS metagenome assembly MDSY01 (sample SAMN05326643, study PRJNA326480) | marine metagenome | isolation source: seawater | place: Atlantic Ocean: South West | collected 2010
GAGTTCGTCGGTCACGTCATAAACCAGCGGCCGCAATGCTTTGCCAAAGGTCTCCTGCATGGCGCTCAGTGCCTCTTCGTTGCGTCCGCCGGCAAACACGGTGGCACCGCGCTCTATGCAGGCGGCCACAATAGCCTGGCCGATGCCGCCGCTAGCGCCGGTAACCAGTACGGAAGCACTTTGTAAAACGGTATTAGGCAAAGCTGACATCGTATTTTTGCAAAATGAGTTTGGCCTGGGCCACCGAGCTCATATCAATAATGTCATCGGTATCCAGCATCACATCGAACACATTTTCTAATTCTGCAATTAACACCATGTGAGCCGTTGAGTCCCACTCAGGAATCGTATTGTAAGTGAGTCCGTCGGTGACTTTTTCCGGGGGGATCCCCAGTGCATCACTAAAGGCCTGTTGTAATTGTTGTTGCGTATCCACCTGTATCTCGTTCCTTATTTCGCGTTGCGAGTGCGTGATAAAAACTGTTTAATCGGCGCCGTGGCCTGACGGTAATTTTCCACATCCAGCTCGAGCACCATTAATTCTTCATCTTCAACAATGGCATAACCGAGCTTCTGATTGTAACTCAAAGCGTTTTGATTACTGCGCTTAACTACCGCACGGAATCGTTTGGTGCCAAGTTGGTCGAAACAAAAGTCGTACATGGCCAGTGTGGGGGCAAAGGCGATAATATTGCCCTGATAACGCCGCTCGCCAATGTACAATCCGGGTTCAAGTAAGCTGGCCTCGGCCACGGTGTTACCATTTTCCAGCGATTTAACGTTAGTGGCGCCAATTAACTGGTCACGAAATTTAATTACCCAGTGCAATTGCTTCGGGTCGAGCTGCGTTTTTTTGAACCACGCCTGTTGTTGTTCTTCACTTATGAGGTCGTCTGACAGCATCTGGCGGCGAATTTCATCCTGATTACGCCAGCTGCGCAGCAGGCCCTGATGGGCTTGTGTCATTGGCAGCAGCTCAACCTGATAGGCACTGAGCGAAAAATCGTTCACCGGCTTGTCACTCAGCATATTATCCCGCCTGGTCGTTGCGCCAATCGGCAATAGCCGCCAGCAGCTGCCAGGCACCATCGGTGACAGCGACCTCAGAAGCCGACCGGGACATATCTTCAAGGCGATTTTCATCCTGCCAGAGTGCTTTTACACGGGCTGTCAGGGCAGCTAAATCAAGATTGTCTTCGGCATCCATAACTTCACACCAGCCCTGCCTGGCAGCTTCTTCGCTGGCCTGGCGCTGATTTGCCGCCACCGTCAGTAACACCGAAGGCGTTAAACAGGCCGCCAGTTCAAACTGACTCCCGCCTGCGGCAACCACAGCAAGACGGGCATTAATCCATAGATCGGCCATATCCTGACAATTGTGTACATGCTGAATCGCGCTGTCACTCTCGCCGATAAAGCGGGTTAAAGCATTAAGCGCGTCCGCCGCCATCCCCGGGCCGGTGACTACTCTGAACGGCGCATCCGGCAAGGCTGCGGTCAGCGCTTCGAGCACCGGTAAAGTTAATCCGGCGGGATCGCTGCCGCCCATATTGATGGTCAGGCTAAAACGCTGATTGACTGGTAACGGTTGGGTGACGGAAAATTCTCTTCGCAGTAACCGGTATCTGGCCCCCAGACATAGCATAGCGGTCGGATTGGCCTGGGTGTACTCCTCTCGCCAGACTTCACCTGTGGGGTTACACACAATATCGGCATACTGAAAACCAGGTTGGCGGATATCATCAAGCAACACCAGCGGCGCATCGGCGTGACTTACCTCTTTCAGCAGCGACTCGCTAAAACCGTACCCATCAAGCACAATGGCCACCGCCGCGTGCTCTGCTGCCAGACCGCTTAACTGACTGGCCAGGGCTTGTTCGGTATCGGCCGCTATAATCAAGCGGCCAGTCCAGTCGTGGCGCTCAATAATAAACTGGCGGGCGGCTTCATTCACGACAAACAGGCTATCCAGCCCTTGTTCTGCCGCGGCCTGGGCAAGCGCCTGACAACGCATCACATGGCCTATGCCGGTTTCGCGGCTACCGCCGGTACAAAATAGCACAGCACTCATTCGCCGATATGCTCCCAGCTAAGGGCGGTCCCCTTGCGGATAAACCGACTGGCTTTTTTATGCAGCACGGAATCCCAGTGTTTCGGCGCCAGACCAAAGGCCGGGCGGACTATTTTCAGGTTGTTTGGACCAAGCGGTTCGCCCGGCTGAATATCCTGGCTGACATATATAGAACGGCGATATTGCTTGGCTTTATCTTCTGCCACGGTACCGCCGTACTTCACTTGCCCCAGTGCCTGCCAGGCCCGTTCGGTTTCAGTTACCAGGGCGGCAAGTTCCTGCGGTTCCAGCGAAAATGCCGCGTCTACACCACCACCGTTACGATCCAGCACAAAGTGCTTTTCGATTACGCTGGCCCCCAGTGCCACACTGGCCACTGCAGCGCCAATACCACCGGTATGATCGCTCAGGCCCACTTCGCAGCCGAAGGCCTCGCGCAAATGGGGGATGGTATTAAGATTGGTGTTTATCGGCTCAGCCGGATAGGTACTGGTACACTTAAGCAGGATAATCTCTTCGCAACCCGCGTTTCTGGCGGTCTCTACCGCCAGCTCAATTTCACTCAGACTGGCCATCCCGGTAGACATGATCAGCGGCTTGCCTTTGCTGGCCGCCTTCTTGATAAGCGGAATGTCAGTTAATTCGAAGGAGGCGATTTTAAAACAGGGTACGTCCAGTTCATCCAAGAAATCCACCGCCGACTCATCAAAGGGCGAACTGAAGGCCAGCATCCCCAAGGATTTTGCATAGTCGAACAGTTCACTGTGCCACTCGTATGGAGTAGCTGCTTTTTGATACAAGCTATACAGGCTGGCGCCATGCCAGAGGCTGTCGGTTTCTTCGATAACAAAGCCGGCCTCCATGACATCGAGTGTCATGCTGTCGGCGGTATAGGTCTGTAATTTGATAGCGTGAGCACCACTCTCGGCGGCTGCTTTAACCATGGCTCTCGCTGTATCGAGTGACTGACTGTGATTACCGCTTAGCTCTGCAATCACAAAAGGCGCGGTATCTCGACCAATTTCACGGTTGCCAATCTTTATTTTACTGGCCGGCCCATTGCTATGCATCACTGCTCCCCTTCACATAAGCCAGATACATTAGCTCAGCGCGAGTCCAGTCTTCCATGGTATCAATGTCCTGCACCAAATGGCGCGGCAATACTACCGGAATACTGTGCGACGCAAACATTGGTTGATGGGCTAACCAGGCACTGCTGTGCCCCCAGTAAAACTGACCAGCATCGTGGTAGCACTCTTCCAAATCCTGGGAGCGCATTCCCATATTGCCGGCATCCACCGGTTCAACGCCCTCGCCTGCCAAGCGAATGGCGCGCTGAATAGGAAAATCAAAAGTGGTTACCGAAAACGCGTAGTGCATAGCCGGAGCAGCCTGCAAACGAGCTAACCCATCGGCCAGGAAGTCGGCTTGTAAGAAAGGTGCAGTCGCATAGATGCAGCACACAAAATCCGGTTTTTCGACGATTTCGCTATACCCTTCTATGGCATGGCGAACCACCGGCGAAGTGCCGGTATGATCGTCTGACAACGCATCTGGCCGTTCAATGATCAACGTCGCGCCCCAGGCTTTGGCTACCCGGGCAATTTCTGGCGAGTCGGTCGACACCACAATATCATCGAACACACCGGACTGTTTTGCCGCTTCAATAGAATAAGCAATCAGCGGTTTACCGGCAAAAGGCCGGACATTTTTTCCTTTGATCCGCTTACTGCCACCACGGGCCGGGATCACTGCAATATTCAAGATAATACCTCGCTTAACTGCGTAATAACCTCCATTTGGTTATCGGCAGACAGAGCTGGAAATAAAGGTAAAGTAAGGGCACGACGGTAGTAGTGCTCAGCATTGGGAAACTGCCCGGGCCTGAAACCCAGTTGTTGATAATATGGATGCAAATGAATGGGGATATAATGCACATTCACGCCAACGCCCCTCTCTCTGAGCTCATTGAACACCTGTTTACGATCGTGCTTGGTAAGCTCTATCATGTACAGGTGCCAGGCGCTGTTTGGGTCGAGCACCGGCCTTATCACCGGCAGATCAGCTAATGCTTTGTGGTATACCTGTGCCAACGTATAGCGCCGCGCCACAAAACTATCGAGATGTTTAAGCTGGGATAACCCCAGCGCGGCATGCACATCGCTTAACCGATAATTAAAACCCAATTCAAACTGAGCATAAAACCAGGGTTCATCCTGGTGAGCATCTCCCAGCATATTGGGATCCCGGGTAATACCGTGGCTGGCATAGCGGCGCAACAGGGCTGCCAGCTCATCATCATTGGTGAGCACCGCACCGCCTTCTGCGCTGGTGATAGACTTAACCGGATGAAAACTTAGCACCGTCATGGCTGAAAACCTACCCGCCCCTACGATATGCCCCTGTGCGTCTTTCGCCCCCAGGGCGTGCGCAGCATCTTCTATCAGGGTAATGCCAAATGGCTCGGTTATGGCGGCAATTTCAGCCATATCGCAGCTACTGCCGGCAAAATGAACCACAATAATCACTTTAGGAATTTTGTTTTCTGCGGCAGCAAAGTGCAGTTTATCCACCAGCGAGGCGGTGCATAAATTACGGGTGACCGGGTCGATATCGACAAAATCGACCTCTGCGCCGCAGTAGCGCCCACAGTTGGCCGATGCGGCAAAGGAGTTTGGCACTGTCCACACCACATCGCCACTGGTTACGCCGGCGGCCAGGCAGGCTATATGTAATCCGGATGTTCCGCTATTACAGGCAACCGCAAAGGCCGCGCCCGTGTACTCACACAAGGCTCGCTCAAATGCCGGTACCTGTTGGCCCTGGGTTAAAAACCCCTGCTCCAGCACCTGGGTGACAGCGTCGATATCATCGGGAAATAAGGTGTGCTTACCATAGGGGATCATACGGTGCTCTTATCCAGAACCTGCAGTTCATCAATCGACAAAAAATGCGGGTTGGTGCCGGAATGATATTCAAATTTATCGCTCACCGGCTGACCCTGCTCGGATAAGCGGTTGAGTTTGTAATTAATATTCTTGTCAAAGAAGACAATTGCCGGGGCTATCACATAGTGATCTTCAAACTCTACAGTGTGATGCGCCATTTCTTCCGGCACCATCACCTCATGTAATTTCTCACCCGGTCTGATACCCACCACCTTATGATCGGGTTTGCCACTCATGGCTGTGACCAAGTCAGTAATCCGAATGGACGGGATCTTCGGTACAAAGATTTCACCGCCCTGCATGCGTGAAAAGTTTTTAACCACGAACTCCACGCCTTCATCCAGAGTGATCCAAAAACGGGTCATCTCCGGATGCGTCACCGGTAATTCTTCGCACCCTTCAGCCAGCAACTTACGAAAAAACGGTACAACTGAACCTCTTGAGCCTACCACATTACCATAGCGTACCACCGAAAAACGAGGCCCCTTGGCACCGGAGATATTATTCGCGGCAACAAATAATTTGTCTGACGCCAGTTTGGTGGCGCCGTACAAGTTAACGGGGTTAGCGGCTTTGTCGGTCGATAATGCAATGACCCGTGCCACATCATTGGCAATGGCAGCATCTATGACATTTTGCGCGCCATTGATGTTTGTTTTGATACATTCGTTGGGGTTGTATTCGGCCGCTGGTACCTGTTTTAATGCAGCGGCATGAACCACGTAATCCACATCTTTCATGGCAATCTTCAGGCGCTCGTTGTCGCGCACGTCACCGATAAAGTAACGCATGCATGGCGCATTATATTGCTGCTGCATTTCAAACTGCTTGAGTTCATCGCGGGAATAGATAATCACTCGTTTCGGCGAGGCATTGTTCAGCAGGCAGCTAACCAAGCGTTTACCAAAAGAGCCGGTACCGCCTGTGATCAGTATCGTTTTACCATCAAATAGTGTCATCGTATCCACCGCTGTAAGTTAAGTTATTGTTGTTTGCGCGTCGGCACAATTATTTGCAGGGCACTATGAATATCATGGCCTGATCAATACGAGTGTCAAATCCTTGTCATTGCGCTTGCAATGCTCTTACGCGAATAAGCGTCCCAAAATCCCGCAACATACTATGCCGCAAAGACATGCGATAAAAGCCGACTATTTGCTCGCAAAATAAAAACTTTGCATTACAGATGGTTATGACGACTCTGACAGCAAATATAGTCACTCGCGCAGAAAAAATCCATTATTAGTGCAAAAGCCAACGGCAAACGTTGGTTATTTGTACTTTTTGATCGCGGCCTGACTACGTATAAAGTGACTCGCATCGTCTTTAGCAGACTTTAGCAAAGTTTGCGCCAGTTCCTTTAACTGGTCGTTAACTACCAGCTCTTTCTCGGCAAAAGCCTGAGCAAAAGATGGCTCAGCATCGGCCAGGATCTGCTGGACCAGTTCATCACGTTGAACGATGAGTTGGTAGAAGGCTTTGAAGCCTGACGAGGCATCGTCAGGCTGGGGTAAAGCGTCAATGATTTGCGCGTTTAAAGCGCCCAGTGCGTCGGGCGTTAACTCGTGATTCAGTTCGTTCAGGTTCACACAGCTTGGCGTTTTTGACGCTGGGCCTCAAAAGCTTCCTGTTTAGCTTCTTCAGGGATCTGAACCCACGCATCGCGAATTGGTGCTAACAGGTTAGTCACTTCATCAAGCATCTTCAAGTCATTCTTAACGTGAGCCAGATTGAGTCGCTCAATCATATAATCGTATAGAGCGAACAGGTTTTCAGCCGTTTCACCGCCGGTTTTCAAATCCAGGGTATCTCGCAAATTAATCAGGATAGCAGTCACCCGTGAGATATACTGCGACTTAAGCTCGTACTCACGGCGCTCCATTGCACCTTTGGCATAAGCAATACGGTCTAGCGCGCCCTGCATTAGCATCAGAGTGAGTTTATGCGGGTCGGCATTCGCAATATCCTGCTTCAGATTACCTTTGCGATAAGCGTTAATTCCAGTAAGAGCCATGAAATGTCCTCGTATTATTATGTCAGTTACTAACCTAATGCTGCTAACAATGCAGAGCCGGTTTGATTTAGTCTCGCCACCGTCTGATCGAGGTTCAGATAGCGATCACGCAGGATTTGCTCGTAATTCGCCATACGTAACTCGAAAGCCTCGCGATCGTCTGCGATTTGGTCTTTATCATCTTTTGCCGCCCGTTCTCGCAGGGTGATTAAACCGCTGTATGAGGTGTACTCGTTAGCCATCTCGTAGAGTCGAACAGCAATCCCCTGCTCTTCGTCGGTAAACAGTTTGGCTATTTCGTCGAAGTTATCCTCTAACGCGGCTTCAAGACGTTCGTCACCGGAACCTAAACCAAAATCCGTGGCTGGAATTTCCAGTTTACCGTCGGAGTTAAGCTCAACACCCAGCGCAAATAAACTGCCCAGTGAAGAACTGTCTACGCTGGATCCTACAATACTGGCCAAGCCATTACTGATACCACGCAGCATAGAGTCGCCGGCTAAGGCACCGTCTTCTTCCAGATCGGACTCACCGTAACGGGTGAGTGAATTAATATCGGTGATGATTTTGTTGTAGTTATCAACAAAATCACGAATTTTTTTGTCCAGTCCGTCGCGGTCGTAACCAATTTCCAGCGTGGATGTCACCCGGGTTATACCATCAGTATCCAGCGGCGATACACTGGTCGCTTCAAACGAGACATTTTGTATGGTGTTTTCAAACTCGTTGGTAGCGCTTTCCACCGGAATACCATCAATGGTTGCCTTGGCATTGGAAGCCGATTTAACCGGGCTCAGGTTGGTGGCCGTTTCCGTTGAATCCGTGGTGGTCAAACTGTCAAGCTCGCCACGGTCACCGTCATTGACTATCACCAAATCATTGCCCGCGCCGGTCACGTCAGAAGTAAACACCAGTTTGGCACCACCGGTTGCTGTTCCGGTGTCAATGATATTTGCGTTAACACCGAAGTTATTCTCGTTGTTATTAATCGCTTCTCGCAATTGCGCCAGGCTCATATTTTGCGTGACGCTCACGGTGAAGCTGTCACCGGTATTATTGATTTTAAATGTCATGGTGGTGCTGCCCAAACCATCGGTCAGCACTTTATCGGTTGATTCGGAATAGGCCGCATCAGCAGTTTCAATTCGTGAACCACTAGCCAGCTCGGTAACCGCTATTTCGTAAGAGCCGCGAAGTGCCGAGTTGGAGACTTCAGCGGTGAAGATCTCTTTGTCTTCTGACGGATGTGTAATAGTAGGCTCACGACCGTTAATATCACTGTCACGACGCATTTCATCAACAGTGTCTTTAAAGTCGCTAAGTTTTGACTTGATCTTACCGAGGGCAGAAATTTCTGCCTCAATTTTTTCTTCCTTGTCATTCAGGCGCTGTTCTTTTGGTTCGCGCTCTGCACTGAGTAGCTGCGTGACCAGATCGTCAAGCGCAAGCCCAGAACCAACACCTAACGATTGAATAGTCATAGCTCACCTCTACACTTGTTTATTAAATAACACCCCCACACTACTTCCGATGTCTTGTTGGAGATCTTTAATTCTTTCCGCTAACCTCAACACCTCGTCAGACGGGATTTGTCTGATAACATCGCCCGACGTGGAATCTTTAACAGTTACTACCGACCGGTTGGTACTTTCATCTACAGAGAACGCCAGATTACGATTCTGCGTCTGCAAAAACGACTGAATTTCCTGTACAGCACCGTCCAGTTCCGGAGCCTGTTCCTCTCGAGTATAGTTATCGGCAGATTTTTGCTCAGCTTGAACATCTTCTGCTTTAGGCAGCACATTTTTTTGTGCACCTTGCGATGAATTGTCCAGGGCGACCTGATCCGACTCTACCTCGGGTTTTGGCTGCTCTTTAGGTATATTTCCAGCAAAATTCTGGCCAATTTGTGTTGGTAAAATTTCCACAACTAACCCCCTGTTTTAAAACGCATTAAACGGGCCTGCTTACACAGATGCCCGTTTACCCGTTGACTAAACCGGCAACACCTTGCCGGTAAACTTTCCAGCTATTAACCTAACAGCGACAACGCTGTCTGTGGACGCTGGTTAGCCTGACTCAGTACCGAAACAGACGCCTGTTGAATAATCTGGTTACGAGTCAGTTCAGCCGTTTCTGATGCAAAGTCTGTATCGCGGATACGTGAACGCGCGGCTGTAACGTTTTCAGAGATGTTGCTTAAGTTACGAATAGTAGACTGGAAGCGGTTTTGCAAGGCACCCAGGTCAGCTCGAGCACCACCGATAGTGGAGATAGCTGAATCAATGGATGTCAGGGCTGCAGAAGCGCCAGACACTGAAGACACTGACAGGTTAGTCAGTGACAGACCAGACGCACCATAGCCACCAGTTTGCTTGAGTGCAACAGCAATGCTTTGGCCACCATTAGCACCGACTAAGAAGGTTGCTGAGTAATCGCCCTTAAGCAAGTCAACACCACCAAACTGTGTATCAGTCGATACCCGTGAAATTTCAGTTTTCAGAGCCGATACTTCTTTTTGCAGTGCTAAACGGTCTGCAGAGCTGTTGATACCGTTTTGCGACTGAACTGCCAACTGACGAATACGCTGTAAGCTGGTAGTTACCTCAGATAAGGCCCCTTCCGCTGTTTGCGTAAGTGAAATTGCATCGTTTGCATTTCGCACAGCCTGGTTAAGGCCCTGGATTTGCGACGTCATACGATCTGAGATTTGCAGACCGGCGGCGTCATCGGATGCGCTGTTGATTCTGAAACCTGAAGACAGACGCTCAAATGATGTGCTTAGCTTGTTGCTCACATCGAAAAGCTGACGCTGTGCATTCAGGGCCGAGACGTTTGTATTTACATATAAAGACATTATCTAACCTCCTGGGACTGTACCTGTAGCCGAATCCCTTCGGACTCTGCTAAGCTATAGTCTTTCGTACCTGATTTAGCACTGAATCATTGGCTGCGATAATCATCGCAACAACAATTGCTAAACCACCTCATTTTGTAGCGCTTCTCAGACACTACGCAATTCATCAAATGAATTACCCCTCAACTAAAGGTATCGGCCTAGCCTTGAGAATCTTTAGTTTTTTTTCGAAAGAAAATTTAAATAAATTCAAAATAAAAAGTAAGACTCTGATTTTAAATGAATAAATACATTTATTTTTTTACAAAAAGTGCGTTCAGACATCCCTTCCAACGCTGTTTTAAGCGCTGCCAGGTTGATTTGAAAGGTGTTGGAGGGTAAAAATCTTTGGACAAAAAGCGGCGATTAAAATCAGCAGATAGATATTCGGTGTTCTTAAACAGCCCTATCAACAAGGATTCATAGTTCAGGGTAGTGTGAGGAAGATATCAGGCGGCAAAGTTATCCGCCCGGACGGCATTAACTGGCAAGCATTCTCCGCCTTTGCACGTCAAAAGTTTGTCAGGTGTGCATCAGTTAGTAACGCCAGCGTTACTGAAGGCTATGCTTAAATAGCCGCAAAATAAGGGCTGTACGATTAATTAGTTATAAAAATAAAAAGCTGGCACCATTGTTGCATAACAACTCAGGTAAGTGACGGGAAACGATTCGGTAATAATAATAAAAAAGGCCGAGTCAAATAGTGACCCGGCCAACTTGCTCACGTTAGGAGTTTGAGCAAATTCAGTTTCAGTCGGCTGGCAGAATAGTAGAAATATACTGGCCTCTCAACCTTAAATTCTACACTCTCAATTCTGTTAGTCGGCGTTTTAATCCTTGTTGGTGGCCTTACGGCCGCCATCCCTGGCAAGGGTTGGCCTCTCAATTCCTACCCTCTATGGTATTTCTTTAAGTCTAGCCCAGTAACGACAATGCTGCCTGCGGTCGCTGATTAGCCTGGGATAGTACCGTTGTACTTGCCTGCTGTATGATCTGGAAGCGGGTAAGTTGTGCCGTCTCGGTGGCAAAATCTGTATCCCGGATGCGCGATCTTGCCGCTGACACATTCTCAGAAATATTACTTAAGTTTCTGATGGTTGACTGGAAACGGTTTTGAATCGCACCTAAGTCAGCCCGCTTGGCATCGATGGCAGAAATAGCAGAGTCGATGGTAGTCAATGCCGCCGAAGCTGTTGCCGCTGAGGCAATCGACAAATCACTCTGACCATTGGTGAGCCCGGAGAAGCCGTAGCCACCGGTTCGTGAAATATTCACGCTAATGGTTTGCCCGGCGTTGGCACCGACCAGGAACCTTGCCGAATAGCCGCCAGTAAGAATATCTACCCCACCAAACTGGCTGGTAGTCGCAATCCGTGAGATTTCAGTCTTTAACGCTGATACTTCTTTTTGCAGGGCCAGGCGGTCTGCAGAGGTGTTGATACCATTCTGAGACTGGATAGCCAGTACCCGAATGCGCTGCAGTGCGGTGGTGATCTCCTGCATAGCCCCTTCAGCGGTTTGCGCCAGAGAGATGCCATCATTGGCGTTTCTCACTGCCTGATCAAGCCCCTGGATTTGGCTGGTCATGCGGTCAGAGATTTGCAGGCCTGCCGCGTCATCTGCCGCAGAGTTAATGCGGAAGCCCGATGATAAGCGTTCAAAAGCGGTATCAAGGCCGTTACTTGAACTTAACAGCTGGCGCTGCGCGTTCAGAGCGGACACATTGGTGTTAACGTATAGACTCATGGATTACTCCTAACAGTTAAAGTTGGCGTTGTCTTTATTGTTATTTTCAACGCAGTTTTAAAATCACTTCAACGTGTTGGCATAGCCTATGCATTATCTTTTGCGTCAGTGATAAAAAACTGACGCTTTGCTTGGCGTATGCCTGGTTAAGCAGTGCTAAATTGAGCACAAGCTCATGCTGACTGCAGGTATGATGTTCAGACCTCATACCTCTCACTACCTCCTGGCTTCATTCCTGTCAGTCGGCAGCTTAGCTCAACACACAAAACCCACTGGTTTTGTCATTTAGCTTTAACCAAATACCACGTTGTCTTGCAAATACACTCTACTCACCGGTCGATTGCAGTCTGCCCCCACATATTGCAACTCGACCGTTTTTCTTTTTATCTACTCATCGTTATTCGATTACCGAATGCAGTCTGCCCCCGCTTTTTGCATTCGTAAGCTTATGCATAGGATTAACCTTGCAGCAGCTGTAGTGCAGCCTGTGGCCGCTGATTCGCCTGACTCAGCACCGTGGTACTGGCCTGCTGGATAATCTGCCAGCGCGTCAGTTCAGCGGTTTCTGTTGCGAAGTCGGTATCTCTGATACGAGACCGCGCAGCCGAGGCGTTTTCTGAAATATTGCTTAAGTTTCTGATAGTTGACTGGAAACGGTTTTGAATCGCACCCAGATCTGCGCGTTTTGCATCGATAGCAGATATGGCAGAATCAATCACCGGCAGCGTCGCGGACGCCGCACCAGCAGTCAAAACACTGGCATCGTACCCGTTGGTCAGGCCTGAGAAGCCATAGCCACCGCTGCGCGATAAGTTAAAGTTAATAAACTGTCCCGCCTGGGCGCCTACTAAGAACGCAGTAGAGAAAGTACCA
>MDSY01146294.1_pt1 | contig 12548 bp, 10 predicted proteins | sample 811131 | NCBI WGS metagenome assembly MDSY01 (sample SAMN05326643, study PRJNA326480) | marine metagenome | isolation source: seawater | place: Atlantic Ocean: South West | collected 2010
AAAAAATTTATAAATTCTTCCATCATAGTTGGGGAATAAGTTGCAGGGTGTTCATCAGGATTTAAACCAAAAGATTTTGTTACTCTCCTTTCTTCGGTCAAATCAGATGACAATGCATCAAAAATAAACCAACTTTTTGTAAATTTTGTCCATTCCTTACCTGTTAAATGGTTAAGTTTATTTCTTAGAGAATAACTTCCTTCATCGGGATTTAATATCAAAGAATTAGCCTTATCAATCTCACTTTTTGGATGATAAAGACTAACTTTATTCCAATTTTTTTTGAACGCTTCAGGTAATTCATCAAAAAATGATTTCTTAATAGCTTGTAATTTTTTTTTAGCTAAGGAGTTTTTTTCTATATCCTCTTCGGGAAGAATTTTTCTTTTTATAGCCTTATAAAAATAGTATTTTTTGTTTTCATTTTTGGAAGATTTATTCATTTGCTAGTTTAATAATTTAATTACTTAACTCTATTTTGTTTTATTAAAATATCAGATTCTTAATAATTCTGAATATTAAATATTAATAACATTTAATTAAAAACTAAATTTTATATAACCATTCTTGAAACTTATTATCTCTTCCGCTAATAACTTCTTGAAAGCGTTGTTTTAAAAGATTAGTAATTTCGCCAACTTCACCATTTCCTATATTCTTTCCATCAACTTTAATAACGGGACACACAAGATGAGATGATGAAGTGACAAAAACTTCTTTCGCCTCTTCAAGCTCTTTAACTGGAATCCGTACAATTTCTATTTCCATTCCTTCATCCTTAACAATATCAATAATACTTTTTCTTGTGATTCCATGAAGAACATAGTCTTCATGACAGGTTTTAAGAACGCCTTCTGAATTTATAATAAAAATATTTGATGTAGGTGCCTCAGTTAGATAATTCTCTTCATCCACAAAAAAAATCTCATCATAACCATTCTTTCTTGCATCCCATTTTGCCATCATCGAAGATGAATAGTTTGCTGCAATTTTTACTTGTGGGGAAATTATATCCTTTCTTCTTTGTTTCTTAGCCTTCTCAACCCACACACTTAATTTCTTTACTCCATGAAAAGGCTGTGTATTTTTTGATATTATATCCTCTTGAGGTTCGTATGCTGCTATCGCAACTGTTGTAAAAGGATCTTGAGGAACCACATCAATCTCTATAGATGCTATATAAACACTAATTTTTATGAACTTGCTACCCGGGTTATTCTTTATAGTATCTTTGATAGCAGACTGAATTTCATCTTTTGAGTAATCTAAAGGAATTCCTGCAAGCTCACATGATTTAAACAATCTTTCAACATGCTCATCTAATCTAAATGCATATGCGGCATCATTATTATAAAAAATAGGCATAAATCCGAATATTAACGAGCCTCTTTGATGGGAGTGGGAAAGAATATGCACGGTTGCATCCTTCCAATCAACATAACTACCATTTATCCAAATCTTTCTATCCATAATTTCCTTTTAATGAGAATCACTCTTTAATTTTATATGGTAACCTAAAAATTAAAATGTATGAAATTCTTATAAATTTATGGATAGCAGTAGGTATAATTACTTTTTTTACACTCCTTTTGGTTAGCGCCCCCTATGGGCGTCATTTTAGATCTGGTTGGGGGCCCAGGCTGCCCAAAAGAATCGGGTGGATACTTATGGAAAGCCCCGCTCTATACCTCATGTGGGCATATTTTTATTTCTATGATGGATTTAACAATGAAGTATTGATCTTCTTCCTATTTCTTTGGTCTGTTCATTACTTTAATAGAAGTATTATTTGGCCATTTAGAATTAAGAAAGGTGGCTTCATGCCGCTTTCGGTAGCACTTATGGCGTTCTTATTTAATGCTGTAAATACATTTTTTCATGGGTATTGGTTCTTTTTAATAGATAATCAATACGATTCATCATGGTTTTATGAGCCTATTTTTATGTTAGGACTTTTAATATTTTTAATAGGAATGTTCATAAACATTCAGTCAGATAACATTTTAATGAAATTATCGAAAACCTCTAACAATCATTACGGCATTCCAAAGGGTGGTCTTTATAAATTTGTAACTAGCCCTAATTACTTCGGTGAAATAGTTGAATGGCTGGGCTGGGCAATATTGACTTGGAGTATTTCTGGTGCAGTTTTCTTTTTATGGACAATTTTTAATTTAGTCCCAAGAGCCATTAGTCACCATCACTGGTATAAAGAGAAATTCGAAGATTATCCTGCAGAAAGAAGAGTTATTGTACCTAAAGTCCTTTAGGCTCGTTCAAATGTAAGGTGCAGTTTGTTAAGACCTCGTAAAGCAAAATGAGACCGGTGCAATAAATCATTTTTATCTTCTGCAAGGTTTATATTTTTTAATCTCTTGAGAAGTATTTCAAAAGCAAATTTCATTTCCTGTCTTGCTAACGGAGCCCCTATACAGTGATGATGAGCCGTGCCATATGCTAGGTGCTTTCCAGGATTCTTTCTTTTAAGGTCCATTTTTGCAGGACATTCAAATTGATCTTCGTCTCTATTCGCTGAACCAAAACGCATATCAATAATCGATCCTTCAGGAATGTTTACTCCTGAAACCTCAACATCCTTTCTTACTCTTCTAAATAAACTTTGAACAGGTGTTTCAAGCCTTATAATCTCTTCTATAAAGTTTTTTAATTTAGCCTTCCCTGACAAAAGATCATCTAACTTATCTCTTTGTTGCATAAGCATAAGCATTCCACTTGCCAAAGAGTCCGTAGTAGTTTCATTTCCTCCTATGTTAAGATCACTAACAATAGATAAGAGTTCTTCTGTCTTTAAATGATTGCCGTCTTCATCCATATAACTGACTAAATCAGAAATTATATCTTCTTTAGGGCTCTTTCTTTTTTCTTCAAAGGTATCATTCATATAATGTTGGAATTCCACAAGCCTTTCAGCGCAAGCAATTTCTTCTTCTTCAGTAAGCATCTGACTTAGGCTCAACGAAGTATCCTGAGACCAACCTTTGAGTTTTGGTAAATCTTCTTTTGGAAAACCTAACCTATCTTGAATAACATTCATTGGTAAAGGAATACAAAATTGAGAAACAAATTCTACTTCACCATCATCAATAAAAGTGTCTATCAATTCATTAATAAGATTAATAATATATGGCTCCATCTTTTTAACTCTGCCGGCAGTAAAAGATGGGTTTGCAGCTTTTCTAAACCTTGTATGGTTAGGAGGCTCAGCTCCAAAACAAGGTATTTGCCTCCACCCTTTTTCCTGAAAAACCTTACTCACACTATTACCGTGCTTCCAATAACCTTTTTTTCTGTTTTTAACATCTTTTTCCCAATGGGCAGCTATATCTCTAGAAAAAAAATCGTAATCGGTAAGAACTCTCTTTAAATCACTATATTTAGTGACAACATAAAAACCTGTTTCTGGACTTTTATATACAGGAGATTGGTTTCTATAAACTTCATAGGCTTCGTAAGGATTCTCTATAACCACAGGGTCTAATAGATTATAATCATTGGGTGTTTTTATTTTTTTATCCATACTCACTTATTAAATTACAAGATTAAAGGCGGTTTACCAAGTGTGTATTCTACATAATTTTGAATTTCTTTAGTTTTTTCTTCTATATTATCCCCTAAATCATCTGGATAAATTGGTTTTCCAAAGTTGATCTTATAGTTAAATCTCTTTTTATTAACCAGCTCTTTAAAAAGACTAATATCTTTAAGCTCTTGATTAACTATATCTAAAAAATAATAAAAGAGTGAATTTCTTCCTGTCATATGAAAAGGTATTATAGGAGCTTTATATTTCTTTGACAATTTAACTATAGTTGTAAGCCAGGACCTTTCAATTAATTTTAAACCAACCCTCTTTGAGAGTCTCGATGATGGAAAAACCAAAAGACACTTTCCATTATTGAGGGCAATTTTAGTTAATTTTAATATTTCTCTACTTTTTCCTGCTGATTTATTCTGTTCATTCCAGTCTACAGGTATAATTATATCTGCAAAACCTTTCGAAAGCTTAATCATATCAATATTCGCATAAAGAGTATAATCTGGCCTTCTATCCTTTAAGACCTGAAACATTACAATACCATCTGTTAAGCCAGTTGGATGATTTCCTGCTAAAATTATTGGCCCGTTATTAGGAACATTTTTAAGATTTTTTATATCTAATTCAAAATTAAGGAGATTGTTCAAATAAGTAAAACATCCATAACCAGATTTATCGGAAATATCATCTGTAATCCTCTTTGCAGTTTTGTATTTAAATACTTTAAAAACTATGGGCTTAATTAACGACCAAAGAATTTTTCTTTTAATTAACTTTGGACATCTTTCCTCTAAAATTTGATCAATTGGATGTAATTCTTTATCCATCAAGAAAACTTTCTATTTTTATTTCTCTATTTAACCTTGCATTAAGTACAAAACCCATAGCCGCACACATTGATATTATAGCTGAGCCACCATATGAAAGCATTGGAATTGGTACCCCTACGATAGGAATTAAACCAGTAATCATTGCACAATTAATAAAAAAATATAAAAAAATAAGAACAGAAATTGCACCACAGGCTATTGAGTTGAATCGACTCCTTGAAATTAATGATGTGTGGGCAGAAATTATTATTAAATACATAAAAATCGAAAAAATAAATATACCGCCAATAAAACCTGTTTCTTCTAGCAATACAGCTAACATAAAATCGTTATGTTTTTCTGGTAAGAAATTTAACTGACTTTGGGTTCCAAGCATAAAACCTTTTCCGTTAATTCCGCCAGAACCAATAGCAATCTTTGATTGAATAATATGGTAACCTGACCCAAAAGGATCTTTTTCAGGATCAAAAAAAACCTCCAACCTTTTCATTTGATAGGGCTTTAAGGTATTAATTATTATTGGAATACTTGCTATAACCGATACTGCACCGAAAAAAACCCACTTTAAATATAAACCTGAAAAGAAAACCGCAGAAAATCCTGTTATAACAATTAATACCGCTGTACCTAAATCAGGTTGATTTATAATCATTAAAGAAGGGATCAAGATAGATAATATTGGTAAAACATTATACCTCAATTTTTTTGAATTTTTTTCTCCAAAAAAACTATAATAAGAAGCTAAAGTTACAATTAAAATAATCTTTAAAAATTCTGATGGTTGAAAGCTTGTTGTCCCAATATTAATCCATCTGGATACAGAGCTATTTTCAAAAACTAAAAGCCAAATTAACATCAGCAAAATTATAAGATACAAAATTGGGCTAAGAATTCTTAAAATTCGAAAACTAATGGTGGCAAAGAAAAGAAAAAAACAAAACCCTACAAGTAAACGATTTAAATGATTTGAAACCAATCCAGTAAACTCTCCACCAGAAATTGAAAAAAGCATAAGTATGCCAGTTGCTCCTAGAAGAAATAAGCAAATAGGTATTCCAAAGTTTACTCTTGAAAAATTTCTAAGAAAATTATTTCCATAACCTAGATTATTTCTATAGATATTGTTCATTGATTAAACGCTATACCCAGAAGTCTTTACTTGCTTACATGCCAATAATATATCCCTTCCTATTGGAGCTGCCTTTTGACTTCCTGAACCACCATGCTCTATAATTACAGAAACTGCATATTTTGGTTTCTTAGTAGGCGCATAACCTACAAAAAGCGCATGATCTCTATCCTTTCTTTTCTTTGCAATTACAACAGTTTCTTCCCTTTCTTCCTTGGTTATTTCTTTGACCTGAGAAGTTCCTGTTTTACCTGCCATCTTCCAATCTTTGTCCATTATTCGGCTTTGATATGCATTTCCTCCCTTCTCATTTACCGCTATATCCAATAGTTCTCTAATTCTATCTACATTTGTAAAATCAAAACCAGCAGGCCTAGCTAAGTTTCTTTCTTTTTTTATTTTTGGTGACCTAATAATATTAGGTTCGATATAAAATCCTTTATTAGCAATCATTGAAATCATTACATTTAATTGTAGAGGGGTAGCAGATATATATCCCTGTCCAATCCCTGCAACCAAAGTATCGCCAAGATTCCATTTGTTCTTTAATTTATCTCTTCTCCAATCGGCGGTAGGTAATAATCCCTTTCTTTCTACTTCATTAATTAAATTAAAATTTCTTCCCAACCCAAGCCTGAAGGCCATATTTGTAATTTTTTCAATACCTAATTTTTTTGCAAGATCATAAAAATACACATCACAGGACTCTTTTATTGCTTTCGTTAAATTAACTTCTCTATGCCCTTTATCTCTCCAGCAATGAAAATCCCTATTTCCGTATGTTGTTTTACCTTCACAAAAGACAGTACTATTAATATCTAATGTTCCATCCTCTAAACCAGCCAGAGCTGTAACAATTTTAAAAGTAGATCCAGGAGGGTATTCACCATTAACGACTTTATTTACGAAAGGATTCATTTCATTTCTTGATAAATTTTCCCATTCTTCGATTGTAAATCCACTTATAAACTTATTGTTGTCAAAACTTGGCGTTGAACATAAAGCTAATATTTCTCCATTTTTTACATTCATTACGCTTGCCGCGCCGGAATTCTTTCCCATTATAGAATAAACTTTATTTTGAAGATCTTTATCAATAGTTAAAATGATATCCTGGCCATCAATTGCCTGCCTTTTATCCAAGACTCTAACATTCTTTTCTAAGGAGTTAACTTCTGTTTTAATATATCCTAAATGCCCAGATAAAATATCATCATATTTCTTCTCTAAACCTGTAAGACCTTTAGTTCTAATTTTATCCTTATCGCTTTCACCAGTGTAACCTATTAAATGAGCAAAACTTTCAGGCGCCAAATAGGATCTTTTAAAATCATTCTCTATTAAAAAAAGATCTTTATCCTCAGTTAAATTATTTATTGAATAGATTTCATCTATTGTTAGGTTATCTTTGATATCAATTGATCCAATATTATTTTTTTTTAAAGATCTTTCAATTTTCTGTAATTGAATAAAATCTAAATTAATATGGCTAGAAATCTTCTCAATTAATTGCTTTTCAGACAGTAGGTCCCCGGGAACAAATGATAATTTAAAGTTTGAAGAATTTATTGCTAATTCTTTTCCATTTCTATCTAAAAAATTTCCTCTTTCAGGAAAAACAGGGATCAAACGTACACGGTTTTTATCTGAAAGAAGACTAAATTTATCTTTTTGTTTAATTTGAAGATTCCAGAGTCTTGAAAGAAGAAGGGATGAAAGCAAAACCATTCCACCGCCAACAAAAAATACACGACGATTTATGTCGCTGTTTTTTTCGTACATAATTTTAGCTTATACTGATTCCGCTAAAATCTCCCATAGGTTGTGCTTAATGACTTTTTCATTATCTTTAAATTATTCAAAACAATACCTGATCCATTAGCGACGCAAAATAAGGGTTCAGATGCATATTTGACCTTCAAACCTGTTGCTTTCTCAATAACAATTTCAATATTGCCAAGTAAAGAACCTCCACCTGTTAAGATAATACCATGTTCATAAATATCTCCAGTAAGTTCAGGAGGTGCCGATTCAAGCCCTTCCTTTATTGTTTCTACAATTTCAAATAATGGCTCGGCAAGGCTTTCGGCTATATGACGTTCTGAAACATCCTTCTCTATTGGAACCCCTTCTGTTATTTCTCTCCCCTTAATTTTCATTTTTTTACCATCTCCATGTTTTGGAATAAGACCAGATCCAATAGTCATTTTTAATTCTTCAGCAGTAATTTCTCCAATAAGAATATTTTCATTTCTTCTTAAATAAGAAATTATTGATTCATCAAATTTATTTCCCCCTACCCTAATAGATTTAGAAAAAACAACACCGCCAAGAGAAAGTATTGCTATTTCTGTTGTACCTCCGCCAATATCAACAACCATAGAACCCGTTGCCTCCATAACAGGGAGATCCGCGCCTATTGCAGCAGCTATAGGTTCATCGATAAGAAAGACTTTTCTTGCACCAGCTGCTAATCCAGCTTCTAAAATTGCCTTCCGTTCAACAGGTGTCGCATCGGCTGGGACACAAATAATAATTCTTGGGCTAAGTATCTTTTTCTGCGTCGAGGATTTTCTAATAAAATATTTAATCATCTCTTCAGCAGCTAAAAAATCAGCTATAACACCATCCTTCATTGGTCTAATTGTTTTTATATTACTTGGTGTTCGTCCAAGCATTTTTTTTGCATCATCACCAATTGCAACGATATCCATCCTATTTTCAGAATTATCTACAGCTAAAATAGAGGGTTCGTTTAGAACAATACCGTTTTCTTTAGAGTAAATAAGGGTATTTACAGTTCCTAAATCAATAGCCATATCGGAGCTTAGAAAATCAAACAAATTTCTCAAGAAGATATCTCCTTATCGATTAATTTGCTATCTCCTCAGGAACATTTTTTTCTCTTTTAATCATTAAACGATTTAAAGCATTAATATATGCCCTGGCAGATGCAACCAAGGTATCAGTATCAGCACCTCTTCCAATTACTGTCTTACCTGATTCGTGCAATCTAACGCTAACTTCTGCTTGAGCATCAGTTCCTTCCGTAACTGCATGAACTTGATATAGCTGTAATGATGCAGTATGAGGAACTATAGATCTAATCGCATTAAATAATGCATCAACAGGACCATCTCCTGAACATTTCTTTTTAATAATATCACCATTATATTCTAAAGTAAGATCAGCATACTGGGGTCCTTCTGTTCCAGCCTGAATAAATAAAGAGATTAATTTAACTATATCCAATCCTTTAGAATATTCATCATCAATTAATGCAATAATATCATCGTCAAAAACATCTTTTTTCTTATCTGCTAGATCTTTAAATCTATAAAATGCATCATTAAGTTGATTGTCAGCAAGAACATAACCCAATTCTTTAGCTTTTTCTTTAAAAGCGTGTCTTCCCGAATGCTTACCCATTACTAAAGTAGATTCATTTAAACCGATGCTTTCAGGAGTCATAATTTCATAGGTTTCATTATTCTTTAACATACCGTCCTGATGAATCCCAGATTCATGAGCAAAAGCATTTTTTCCAACAATTGCTTTATTGTACTGAACAGGGAATGAGGTTACAGAAGATACTAACTTTGATGCCCTAGTAAAAAGAGTTGTATCTACAGATGATTCATATTTTAAAACATCATTCCTTACCTTAATAGACATTACAATTTCTTCTAAAGCAGCATTACCTGCTCTTTCGCCAATTCCGTTCATAGTACACTCTATCTGCCTAGCTCCTGCTCTAACTCCTGATAATGAATTGGCTACAGCAAGACCTAAATCGTTATGACAATGAGTTGAAAAAGTAACTTTATCTGCAGAAGGGATATTGTTTATTAACGAACTAATAATATCATAATATTCATCTGGGGTAGTGTAACCTACTGTATCTGGTATATTAATTGTAGTTGCTCCGGATGAAATTGCCATATCAACACACTTAAATAAAAACTCTCTATCAGTCCTAGTTGCATCTTCTGCTGACCATTGAACATCATCAACAAGATTTCTTGCTCTTGAAACAGAGAAATTAATAGCATCAAGAACCTCAGCTTCAGTCATTTGTAATTTGTATTCCATATGAACTGGGCTTGTAGATATAAAAGTATGTATTCTAGGGTTTTTAGCTAATTTTAGAGCCTCCCCCGCTCTATCAATATCTTTCTGGCCTGCTCTTGATAATCCACAAACTTGAACATTTTTTACTATTTTTGAGACTTCTCTAACTGCTTCAAAATCACCATTTGAAGCTATAGGAAAACCAGCCTCAATTATATCGATACCCATTTCATCATAAACTTCAGCTATTTGAATTTTTTCTTCAAGAGACATAGATGCTCCAGGTGATTGCTCTCCATCACGAAGAGTTGTGTCAAAAATTTTAATATGGTTATCTTCTTTACTCATAACTTACTCCAATAATTATAATTGATGCGTTTTCCTCTGAGAATTGCATAAGGTTTTATCTCAGAGGCTAATCAGGAGTAATGGCAGTAAATTTAAAGTAAGCAAAGATCTATTACTCAACAACAATGTGTTGTCAGTATTTAAATATTTTTTTACTTCTAAGCGTTTCATTTCATTACCTAAAAGGATAAATGCATGAAAATCAGCTTTTATACAAGGAAATTAATTTTTTTCTTTATCTACTAGTGAATTTTCACCTATCCAAGACATCATTTCTCTAAGATTAGAGCCAACCTCTTCAATAGAATGAGAATTTGATTTCTCTCTCATAGAATGAAATTCTTTGTTTGAACCCATTTTATTTTCATTCATCCAATCTTCAGTAAATTTTCCAGATTGAATATTTTTTAATATATTACGCATTGCTTCTTTTGATTGATCGCCAATAACTTTTGGACCAGATACATATTCGCCATATTCGGCAGTATTAGAAATAGAGTAATTCATATTTTTAATTCCACCCTCATACATTAGATCAACTATAAGCTTCATTTCGTGAAGGCACTCAAAATAAGCCATTTCTGGAGCATATCCGGCCTCAACAAGAGTATCAAAACCATTCCTTATCAACTCAACAACACCACCACAAAGAACAGCTTGCTCTCCAAATAAGTCTGTTTCACATTCTTCCCTAAAAGTTGTTTCAATTATTGCAGCCCTTCCGCCTCCAATTAGAGAAGCGTAAGAAAGACCTATATCTAATGCATTTCCAGTAGAATCTTGATCAACAGCAATAAGGCAAGGTACACCTGCGCCTCTTTCGTATTCTGAACGAACAGTATGACCGGGACCTTTTGGAGCAACCATAATTATATTCAAATCATCTCTAGCATTTATTAGATTAAAATGAATGTTAAGACCATGAGCGAAAAAAAGAGATCCGCCTTCTTTTAAGTTAGATTCAATATCATTCTTATAAATATCTGCCTGCAACTCATCAGGGGTAACCATCATCATTATATCTGCCCATTTAGAGGCTTCAGCAACATTCATAACCTTAAAACCTGCATTTTCTGCCTTTTTCTTAGATTTTGAATCTTCTCTTAAAGCAATACATACTTCAGTAACCCCGCTATCCTTCAAATTTAATGCATGTGCATGTCCTTGACTTCCGTAACCAATGATAGCGATCTTACTGCTTTTAATAAGATCCTGATCTGTGTCACTATCATAATATACCTTCATAATTTTCTCCTATTTGAGTTACTCTTTCTTACCTCTTGAAATTGCCGCAAGACCTGTTCTAGATATATCTTCTAAACCAAGAGGATGTAGCATTTCAATAAAGGAATTTATTTTATCATTTGCACCAGTTAATTCAAAAATAAAAGAATTCTTGGTGGTATCTACTATTTTAGCTCTATAGACTTCAGAAAGTCTTATAACCTCTTCACGATTATCACCATCACATATAACTTTTATTAAAGCCATTTCTCTTTCAATAGAGGGTCCTTCAGTTGTTAAATCTTTAACAGAATGAACAGGGACTATTCGCTCTAATTGAGATTTAATCTGGCTTATAGTCATAGGGCTTCCATTGGTTACTATAGTTATTCTTGATTTATGATGATCTTGGTCAACCTCAGCAACGGTAAGGCTTTCAATATTATAACCTCTGCCTGAGAAAAGACCTATAACTCTGGCCAAAACACCGGCTTCATTATCAACAAGTAATGAGATTGTATGAGATTCTATTTCTTCTTTTTTTATTTTAATCATATTAAATTAGAACCTTTCCTTCATCAGAAACTTCTTTGTTGTCCTTATCTTTAGAAAGCAACATTTCATTATGAGCTGCGCCAGAAGGAATCATTGGGTAACAATTTTCATCCTGATCAACAACACAGTCAAAGATAACAGGGCCATCATAATTTAACATCTCTTCTATTTTCTTATCTAATTCTTCTGGCGAAGACGCCCTTACTCCAAGACATCCATATGCCTCAGCTAACTTTACAAAATCTGGAAGTGATTCAGTATATGAATGAGAATATCTTCCTCCATGAAGTAATTCCTGCCATTGCCTAACCATACCCATATATTGATTATTAATAATAAATATCTTTATAGGTAATTTATGTTGAACAGCGGTAGACATTTCTTGCATATTCATTAGGACTGACGCTTCGCCAGCTATATCAATAACAAGACTTTCAGGGTGGGCAGCTTGCACACCTATAGCAGCAGGTAATCCATAACCCATAGTCCCTAAACCTCCAGAAGTCATCCATCTATTAGGTTTATTAAATTTATAATATTGCGCAGCCCACATTTGGTGTTGACCAACTTCAGTTGTTATAAAAGTATCTTTTTCTTTAGTAAGTTCATAAAGTCTTTCTATTGCAAATTGAGGTTTAATAGAGTCACTAGAATTTTTATAACTTAAAGAATCCTTTTTTCTCCAGTCATTAATTTTTTTATACCAATTATCTAGATTTACCTTATGACCTTTAGATTTCCATTTAAGTAGTAGACCTTCAAGAGCATATGCACAATCACCTAAGACTGGCACATCAATAGGAACAGTTTTGTTTATGGATGAAGGGTCAATATC
>MDSY01024475.1_pt1 | contig 12547 bp, 8 predicted proteins | sample 811131 | NCBI WGS metagenome assembly MDSY01 (sample SAMN05326643, study PRJNA326480) | marine metagenome | isolation source: seawater | place: Atlantic Ocean: South West | collected 2010
CAAACAGTTGAACATAACGGATTTCGTGCACAAGGACCTGGTAAACTTTTCACTCGCTGACCTGAAACGCTCCATCGCCTCCGTCGCCGATGGACTCAAACCTTCGCAACGTAAGGTCATGTACTCATGCTTTCAAAGGAATCTCACCGCAGAGATGAAGGTGGCACAACTCGCCGCCTATGTAGCTGAAAAGTCTGCTTATCACCACGGTGAAGTATCCCTCGCAGATACAATTGTAAAATTGGCGAACGATTACACAGGGTCGAACAACATTACCCTCCTCGAGCCGTGCGGCCAATTCGGCACACGGCTCATGGGTGGAAAGGATGCTAGCCAGACGAGGTACATTTTTACGCGATTGACCCCCGAAGCGAGAAAGTTGTTTGATTCGAGGGACGATGCGGTGCTCACCTACCTCGACGACGACGGTCGAAGCATCGAACCTGAACATTACATGCCGGTCATCCCCATGGTCTTAATCAACGGGACGGAAGGTATCGGGACAGGGTTCAGCTGTTACGTGCCGCCTTTCGACCCCGAAGATATCAAGGCCAACATCCTAAACTTTACAAACGGTCGCGATCTGAAGAAAATGAAACCCTGGTTCCGAGGTTTCAAAGGTCGCGTTTCCGAACAGGACGATGATTCGTGGATGACCCAAGGTACGTGGCAGGTGATCGGGACGACGGTTAAGGTAACCGAGTTACCCCCGGGCCGATGGACCCAAGATTACAAAGAACACTTGGACAGCCTCGTTGAGAAGAAGACCATCACCGGTTTCACCAACAACAGTACCACCGAAGACGTGGACTTTCTCATACAGGGGTACACTGGTAAAGATCTCGTCAAGGATCTCAAGCTCCAGAAGGTCATCAGGTGCTCCAACATGCACCTCTTCCACCCCACCAAAGGTATTTGTAAGTACGACACCCCCGAACAGATCCTGGGCGATTTCATCGAGCTTCGTATGGACCATTACAAAAAGCGGAAGCGACACCTCATCGAGAGCACGAAGGATCGGTGTGAGGTCTGTTCACACCGCGCGCGGTTCGTCAAGATGGTCATCGACGGCGACCTTCGAGTTTTTAAGAGGAAACGTAACGACCTCGAAGGTGAGATGAGCGGCCTGTTTCCCAAGGTTGATCGTTCTTTCGATTACCTCCTGAACACGAGGACTGTCGACTACACGGAGGAGCGTGTGAAAGCCCTCTTCGACGAATGGAACAAACTCAGGAAGGAACTTTGTCTCCTGGAAGCTACCGGGTACTTCGACATGTGGGAGAACGACTTAAAAAATGTAGGCAATAGTTAGTTAAGCATGGGAAGCGAAGCCGCTCGTCTTTCCTTGAAGGCATTTGGAAAGCAGGATACCTACCTGCTCTCGAAAGACCCAGAGCAAACCTTTTTTAATTACCAGAAGATCAAACAACACTCAGAGTTTCGAAAGTTCCATCGCAGTAAAGATGTGTTGAACCCGGGGCAAATAGTCGGGTGGCCCTTCTCCCAAACCGTCAAGGTGGAGCTCGATCCAAGAAGTATGGGCGATCTCCTGACCAACCTCTACCTCAAAATCGAACTCCCCGCGAAGGAAACGGCGAACGTCAACTACACCACCCCACTCGGTCGCGGTTTCCTAAAGAGTATTGCTATGTACGTGGACGATATTTTGGTAGAGGAGATCACGGATGATTGGCAGATGATCCACGAATCTCTGTACCTGGACCCACAATCCAAGAAGGGTAACCTGGTACTTCTTAACATGAGCGAGAGTGTCACGCCCGGGATTAAGCTGAGCGACGCGACGATGGCACCCTCGAACCGGTTCATAGTTCCCCTCCCGTTCTTCTTCTGTCGCAAATACGGCAAGACCGAAATGCGCGAGGAGATTGAGGATCGTCAGTACTTCCCCACGTGCGCTATCCACAAGCAGAAGATCCAGTTCGAACTCACGTTCCACCCCCAAACGTGGTGGCAAGGTGTGGAAAGTGGTCACAGCAGCGGCACGCCGACCACGATCTCAGTCAATAATTTTCAGCTCATCACCGAACAGGTCAAACTCAGCGACGAGGAACGGCTCTACCTCGTCGACGCCAACCACGAAATCCTCGTCAACGTGGTGAAGAAGCACACGTCGTTCACCACCGCACCCGAATCCGATACGACGTTTAAGGTGAACCTCGAACCGAAATCCAAGGTCAAAACCTTCCACTGGTTTTTCCGTGATAAGCTCTACACCACCCAGACCCAATCTTCACACCGCTACGTGACGTACGTTCGAAGCAGGGCCGCGGCGTACCAATGGACCACCGGGGGTCAGGGGGAAGGTATGAACCCGACGTTAGGGTCTACGATGGAAACGAGGAACACGCCCATCATGAAGAAGGCTCGCTTTTTTCTCAACGGCGAGAGTTTTCCCAATACCTTGATGGAGAGTCATGAACACTACAAATACGCCGTGCCGTATAAATTCGGTTTAGGTGTGACGGATGATCAGACCAACATCTACACGCAGAGTTTCGCACTCCACCCTCTCCTAGAACAGTCGACGGGAACCCTGGATTTCGCAAACTTGAACGCGGATAGGACCCTGATCGAGTTCGAGATCAATAAATTCTTACCCAACGCCGGTCAAGGTGAAGAAGGCGCTCCCGGCCTGGACCAACCGTTCTCGGGTGAATTCGAACTTCACATGTATTACCTGGAGATGCAGAAGCTCGATTTCTCGAGGGGTTTCATGACTTTCGCGGGTACACCACCTCCGATCGCAGTGACGCCTGTCGAACCCGAACCAGAAAGGACTGAACCGACTGATGTGGGTGTGCAGGCGTATTAAAAAAAAGGTGACACTATAATAGAATGTACCTTTGCGCCAAGGGCGTTCAGGATGCGTGGGTCACGAGGTGTCCGGACTACTCGCATTTCATATACAGTTTTCGGCGACACACACCTTTCGGCGTTGATTTTTCGGACATACCGTTCACGGGCACGCCCGATTTCGGCGAGATTATCACCGTCAGGGTGCCCAGTAACAAGAGTGATATACTCAATTCCGTATCCTTGACGGTGACGTTCAGGAGCGATTACGATGCCATGAAAACAGTCGGCAACCCGCTCACAAAACTCATAGAGTACGCCGAATTGCTCATTGGCGAGCAAGTCATCGATACCATCACCGGTGAATACATGTACATGAGGAACAAACTGGACACTTCCGACCAGCACACCGCCATCAAGAATTATCGGGGCGGGGAAGGCATGACGACCACATCGTATTACCCGACGAAATTCTCGATCGAGTTACCCTTTTATTTCACGAGGACGAACAAAAACGCCGTTCCCCTCTGTAAACTGAGTAAGCAACAGGTGTCGATCCGGATCAAGTTGGTGGACAGGGACACGTACTTTGCATCCAGATCAATAAACCTAAACTTACCCCCCGTCAACGTCGCCAGCGAAAAACTTATAGATCAGATCTTTTTGACGAGCGAGCACGTGTATCTGAGCGAGCTCGAGCGCAAAGCTTTCGAGGATTCGCACATGGAATACTTGATCACCCAGGTCCAGGTCCACGAGACGCGCATGCCCGCTGGGTTCAATAAGAAAGCCTTCCTCCTGGATTTCCGACACCCCGTGAAAGAACTCATGTTCCTCGGAGAAGGAGCGACGACTCAGGGCAGCCAATACAACAACTACACCTTCAGACAGATCAAGACCGCCGAGTTGTGCCTGAACAACGTCGTTTTCTTCAGGGAGAACGGCCATTTCCTCTCCGTCGTTCAACCGTTTAAGAATCACGTCAACACACCGGACGTGGGTGAATCCATGTTCGGCACGTACTCGTTCGCGCTCGACCCCGAGGCCAACACCCCGACGGGTCACCTCAACATGTCGAGGATCATTCATCAGAAGTTCACCGTAGAGTTCAACGAGCAGGATAGCTACGTTCCGGAAGATAATACCCCGGCGACCCGTTCGCACGCAGCCTCTGAAACACGCATCCGCGTGTATGCCTTGAACTATAACATCATATCGTTCGATTCCGGGTTAGCGGGCCTTAAATTTTATTAATATCATATAGTAGTTATGGCGGGATCTATCCAGCTCGAGTCGAGGGGGCTTCTGGACCTATACACGACCGACAATCCCGACTTTACATTTTTCAAAGAAAACTTCAGGAAGAAGTCCCAGTTTTCTTTGCAATTCATCGATATCAAACAGACGAAAGAGTTCGAATACGGTGAGACGCACACCTTCAAGATTTTGCGTGACCACTGCGACGTCCTTCGAAGCGTGAGCCTCAGGTTTACTCTCCCCGACATAGTGCTCGCGGCCGGTGTGGACGCGGATAAAGATTACGTCTACGGCGAAGCCGCTAACTTCGTGGAATATATTAGGTTTTCCGTGGGAGACACGGTGCTCCAACACATAACGACCGAGTACCTCGACCTCTACGCGGAGCTCGAGTACCCCACCACGAAGCAGGTATCTCTTTTCGATCTCTGTAAAAGGGACGTGGACACGGTTTTCAACCCCACCACCGTGAAGAGCCGCATCTCCAGAACGCGTCCGTACCCCCGCCAGGTCGGCGGCGACGTGTGCATCGAGATCCCCTTCTATTTCCACGGTCACCCAGAGCTGGCCTTTCCCGTGTGCGCGCTAGCTTCAGAGACGGAGATTACCGTAGAGGTTAAGTTTAGGGATGTGGAGGAATGCATTTGCGTGTCGCGACACCAAATCTCGGGGTTCCAAGGTTCGGTCGGCGCTGACGTCGGTGATTTGGTCACGTTTAAACCGTTCGATTTAAAATTATCCACCGAGTGTGTCTTTCTAGACCCGGTGGAGAAGATTAAGGTTCAAAACAGCGTGTTCGAATTCCCCGTCACACAGATTCAATACGACGACGTGTTGGTAGGAAAGGAGGAGACTGAATTCAAAACGCGGTTACACTTCACGAACCTCGTGCAAGAACTATACTTTTTTGTGATGTACACAGATAACAACGCCTTCGGCGGTACCTTTAACTATAACGACACACCGGCCGATGCCGCCGGTCTATCCGTGGACCCTTCGTTGAGAAACGAACACATAAACTACGTAACACTCAAGCTGGACGGTGAAGAGATTTTGGACGAGCACACCGGTTCGCCGCATTTCCTGCGAATCATTCAACCGCGACTTCATCACAGGAACACCCCCGTCACGAGGCGATTTTCCACCTACAGTTTCGCCTTGTACCCAAACGATAACAGCACGGCTTCCGGCCACGTCAACTTTTCCGTCGTCAAAGAACCCACACTTCAGGGTAACCTATTCACCAGCAAGCACGGGAGTCCCCCTGTGTACTACGAAAGGCGGTTTCACATCCTCGCGAAGACCATGAACTTCATACGGATGAAGGATGGTAAGATGTCACAGGTTTTTGATTACATGATTTAAACAGGGCTCGGTGTTCTTGGATGAACTCAAAGATTGAGTTCTTAATCACCCACTTGATGAAGTTAAGTTGGGCGAGGGTCGTTTGAATCTCTTCAGACGTCTCTGGGATTTGGTACGTGAACTTCTCGGCTCGGCAGAAAGGATCGAAGAGCTTCTTGCTGTACCCGTCCAGTGAAGATTTGTACGCGCAGTGGACGGCAAACATCTTGCCGTCCTTCGTCTTGAACGATGTGTGATTCTTTTTTGCGTAATTCGTGATGAACCACTCGAGGTTCCGCAGAGAAATTCCCCCGCTTTTGTTTAGTATCGTCAGTAGTTTATTCCTGTTGTGCTGGTCTTTGTAGAACTGGTTTATGGATGATAGCAGAATGCTTGACTTATTCATTGATTAAAAACAAATGTGTTCAAATCTATAAGTCCCTTTCGACCTCGTTCACACGCTGGACACCCCGCGACGTTCATCCGTTCCGGTCCGTGGTTGTGTCCATTTGCACCGCCGCTGGTCAAACGTCTGGATTCTATGTTCTCTCCCTGATGTTCGTGAAACTTGCAGTACCCGTTTTGCGAAGCCTTGAACGAACATCTGACCCGACTCCCGTCCTTCGTCGTCTTGTACCCCCTGCACCGCTGGTCGTCCCTCAAACCCGGGACATCGTGTAGTAAGATATCCAGGGGGATCTGATGCTTTTTAGAGATGCTCTCGAGGACATGGGTTAGTTTTCCCTGTACCTCTTCCTCCACGAACTCAGCGACGATCTCGTTTAGGCCGTACGCGGGAAGGTGGTCAGCAAGGATTTGACTGACCACTTTGCTGATTCTAACCTCCATCTCAAGTACTTTTCTTTTGCGCGAACCTTTTAAATAGGTCGTCGATGGAGTTCTGTTTGGGGTCCTTCTGTTTGGGCGGCGGGCCGAGCATATCGCCGAATATATCCTGTCGCACGTTCTCAAACAAGGGGTCCAGGAGATCGCACACCGGGTTGAGGAACTTGTTCACGAAGTAGTAACGGTAATCGACCGGTATGTTGTGTTCCTCGACGTGTTTGGGGTCCTCCGACTTTTCGAACGCTTTCGCGCGATGGTCGCCGGTGCACGTCAGGAGATAGGGAACCCTGTCCCCGCTCTGCGGCTCGCTGCCGGGTTTTCGTTCTCGCATCTTCAACATGACTTGGACGTGGGCCTGGTTGATGAACGCACAGTCCGCCCCTTTGATGCTGACGGATTCACCCTTGACTTTGTAAGTGTCCGAAAGGCTCTGACTCAGGATCAACTTTTCGTGAGCCACATCACCAGCCAGGAGCTCGGAGGCGCGTTTACGGGCGAGTTCTTTCGGCGGGCCCGTGTCGGGTGCATCGAGGACGACGTCCAGGAGTTCTTTGCACACTTCACGCATGTGCGGCGTGTTATCCCTTCGAACCAATTGTAGACCCTTGACGTCGATATAATCCATGTGCATCTGATCATCTTTTCCTTTGGTCCACAGTTTCGCCGCGTACCGCTTTTTAGAGTAGAGAAAGTACGGGTGGTAGACCTTCTCGAGTTCCAGATTGTTCGGCTTTTTGAAGAGCGCGGAACACTCGTCCGCGGCGCGCTCTCCCAGTTCCCAGCTGTATTCGATCGCCTCTTTCCCTTTGCGACCCTGAACATCGAATTCCACCATCACTGAATCCGTGTCACCGTACCTGACATTCGCCCCAGGGAAATTGGCCTCGACGTAGGTCTTGGTCTCCTCGATCATACCCCGGCCTCGGCACGTCGTCGTCGAGGCGATGGGGACACACGGTAAAATCCCCTTCCCCGCACCGGTGAAACCGTAGATGGAGTTCATGCTTATTTTGTACGCCAGCTGTTTACCGTTATACACCTCTTTCATGCCACCTGTGGCAGCCGCCATGTCCTTCTTGGCCTTCTTCCTGAACTGTTTAAGTTCAGACAGGATACTCGGTAAAAGCGAAGGAATGTTCTGCGCGAACTTATACGTCCGGGTGCCTATGTTGAAAGTCTCGTAGGTCACGTCCGGGATGTTACCGTACTTTTTGTCGTCGAGGACCAGGGTCGAATAGCACAGGTTGTGCGCCATCATGATCGAAGGGTACAACGCCTCGAAATCGAGCGCCGTTATCGGCGTGTAGTACGCCCCTTTCTGCGCCTCGAGCACAGTCGCACCCTCGTACGGTTCCTCAGGGATAGAGCCGTGTTTGATCGTCGGGACCATGTATCCGAGTTCTCTCGCCTTCTTACACAGTTGGGAAAACACCTTGATCTGCTGCCCGCGCTCCACCAGGAATGTCAGGGGGACCCAGGTCGCCTTCGCCATCTCCAGGAGGTTGAGCAGTGTACACAGTTTCTTCATGAGCTTGTGCGGGAGGAGGGTATCCTTGATGCAGTACTCGGCAACCTCACCGAGCTTCGCGGCGTTCCCCTCGATGAACCGCGCGAACATCTCTTTGGCCGGCATGTCGATCTTCTGGTCGTCAAGGTACAATTTAGACACGTTGTTCAAGGAATACGAATCCAGCTTGTACCCCTTCTTGACCTCGTGAAAGAGATCGAATATGAACCGCCCGGACATGGGCAGTAACTGCAAAAAATTATCCCCGAGGGCGCTCGAACTCAGTTTCTTCTGCACGAGGTTGGATTGCGTATTCTTCAGCTTTCCCAGTTGCGAAAACTCCCAACCGCAATTGTTCCTCGCCGCTCTCTTGTGTAAGTACGCCAGGTCGAACCCGAAGATGTTCCACCCCGTCATGATATCCACGTCGTGTCGCTGGACGTAGTTCTTGAACGCCAGGAGAAGTTCTCGCTCGGTCTTGAAACTCGTGACGTCCTCGCCGGAGGTTTCCTTGTAGCACAGGCAAGTCTTTTCGTAGGGTTCGTCGGATCCGAACGTACACAGGGAAACGCCGATCTGAAAGCACGCGTCCCCTGGCACACCGGCGTCCGGGAATTTACCCGTCGAACTGTGACACTCGATATCGAACGAGGCGACGACGAACGGCGCGATATCGTCTCGGTCCACCGGCTTCAGTTGTTTCCAGTCGTTGCACCACAGGTCGATGTCCACGTTCGCTAATCTTGACTGGGCACATTCGGAACCCGTGTCAAGCCACCCGGTCGACTGGATCCCGGTCCTGTGCATCAGGCGAAGCACCGGATCGAGGTTCGCCTCGTAGACTCGGTACCTGTCAAACTCGGGGGTATAGGAGAATACACTGTTGACTCGCCGCCTCGCTCCCATATTGGTGAAGGTCAGGTGCATGAAGAAGAACTCTTCGTTGTTCTGGAAACCCCAGACGTCCTTCTGTTTGGTGAGTGAGTATCCCGTCAGGCAATCCTTAGTCTTTTTCATCGTGCATAGCTTATCGTACAGCAGCTCCACCTCGGAAGGCTTCGTGCCCAGCAGGAGCTTCACGAAGAAGTACGGGTTGAACGCGGTCGTGACACACACGGACTTGCCGTCCTCGGTTTTGCCGAAGATGCTGATGAGGTGCTGGTCATCGACATCCCGGGCTTCCCAGGTCAGGGCTTGGAAGACCACCATACTTACCAAGATCTGTCGCCATTTTTTTAATATCATATATTAATAACAACATGTCTGCTGCTTTAATTGATCTTGTCTCAGTCGGCGTCCAGGACGTTCACCTCACTGGCTCGCCGGAAGCCTCATTTTTTCGCCAGTCGTATCGACGATACACAAATTTTTCGATGAAGCCTGAACGCTTGGACTACATCGGCACGTTCGATTCCGGTAACGAGGTCATCATTCCCATCCGCTCGAAGGGTGATCTTCTCAGTTATGTCTGGATCGAAGCCGATAACATCGCCTCCATCCAAGATAATGACAACGGTTTCTTCAAGAGGTCCGCCACCGACCTCACGGAATTCTCTCTCTGGATCGGTGGACAGATGGTCACGACCATGGACGCTATGTACGTGCAGGGCGTCCACAACCCCCTCATGCGAGATTCCGCCGCCAAGGCCTCTTTCGCCGTTACCTTGAACCACAAGAAGGAAAACCACGGCGGTAACTACTACATGCTTCCGTTCTTCTTCAGCGAGGATTGGACCAAGGCGCTTCCGCTCTTGGCGATGTCCTACCACGAGGTGGAGATCCGCATTAAGTGCCGCGGCGGTTTCACACCCTCCACTACCCCTAAGGTGTACGGTAACTTCATTTTTCTGGATACCGACGAAAGAAAGTTCTTCACTGATCGCGAGCACGAGCTCCTCATCACCCAGGTACAGAACCAGCGTTTCGATAAGACCGATAAGACCGTGGACATCACCTATTTCAACCATCCGGTCAAATCTCTCCACGTCGTCTCAGGGAACGCGAACGGTGCCGCGTGGAACCACGCAAGCAACGGGTTCAAGTTCGGGACCTCTTCGCTGTACATCAACGGTAACACGCTCTTCGAGGAAACCAGTGACGTGTTCCATCACGATGTCGTGGCGGAGATGCACACGACCGACCTCCCGGATAATATCCTCGACGATTTGTGCACGTTTTCGTGGCCGTTTTGCCTGACCATGAGTAAGATGCAGCCGACCGGTTCTCTGAACTTTAGTCGGATTGACACGGCGAAGCTCACCTTCAGCGCTCCCACCAACGGAAACCATCATCACAGGGTGTACGCGGTCAACTACAACATCCTCCGCGTGAAGGACGGCATGGCCGGCGTTGCGTATGGAAACTAGTTTGAAAAAAAGTCCCAAGTCTTTCCCTTCCCAAATCGCGAGTCGGTGTTCTACACTCTCCGGATCACGATTCGATTACAAATATCATGATCCCCAAGCTATAGACCAAGCATCCCCATCTTCCACGAGACCTTCGAAATAGATGTGATCAAGGGAGTGGCTGTGATTACCTGAGGCGTGAACTTCTGCTCTATCGATGCGTTCGAACTGTAAAATTATTTCGATAACCTCTGCCACCGTGAAAAAACCCTTTTGGTTCTCGTACTTCATAGCAGTATACAATCCTAACCCTTTCGCCTCTTTTTCAAAATCTTCGTAACTGGTTTGTCCGACCCAAGAGTGACCTGCTTTTTCGTACGATATCAGCTTTAGGACATCACCGATGAATGCAGGCTCGGATTTATCTTCAGGTGTGAGATCCCACCGGAACGGTTGATAATACTTTCCACTGCGGGTCTGGGAGGCTTCGCGATTCCCACGCCAGATACCCACCGCATGAAGCGATGTCAGCTTTGTGTTTCTCGTGTCCTCGTTGTAACTGACTATTCTACCTCTCCGATTAGTGATTCCAACGTCCAACACAAAATTTATCTCAGAAAGCACATCCGTTGGCCCTCGTAACCCGTTGGTCAGCGTAGGCTTGGGTTGAATGTAAACTTTCCCCAGAAATTTATTGATATAGTAAGCCATCGATATTTTAGGGTTTGAGAGGGGCGCTTTTGAAATTAGTGTTTCGTCGGTTGAGTACCCTTTTCTCACTGGATTTTGACGGACGTGGTGTCGCGCGCGCTCACAAGTTGGTTTTTTGGACCTGTGAACCAGATCCAATGCTCAGTTCGCGCTGGTTTTGAAGTCGGAAAGGCAAGGTCGTGCGCCCTGGGAGCATATGTGCGCGTCCGAGAGTGGCACTTCCGTGTTTCAAAATTGGGATTTCACTTGATTGAAATTATTGGCGCGCAGCGTGTTATAATTAATTTTCCAGTATATAACCGGATCCGATCGAGCGAAATCGTCAGAATCACACGCACCTCGGCACGATTTTGACACAGCTGAGACCATTTTCACAGTCAAAAAACCCTAAACGTGCGTTCACGCGCACCTCAAAATGATCAATGACTGAAAATGAAAAACTGACCCCTTTATTTTTCCGTTCTGTATTTTTTTAGGTTATGGCTGATGATGATACAGCGAACGAAACCTTTGAGGGCTGCGCGGGGCTCCCCGACTACGTCGTTGTCGACGACGCGACGGTTTGGATGGGCAACAGTGAAACGAGCGAATCGACGCACGCGCACTTCCACGAACTGAGTGAGTTCGTCGTTTACTTCTGCCAAAACGTCGGAACAGCGGGTCAAAACACGGACGGTGACTTTTACACACTCCTCTCGAACACTCTCCCCGCCCCTACACGGGACCATCACTGGAGGGCGGATCTACTGTGCTTCGCCGTGACGATTTGGACCCAAGACAAGGCCAACCAGCGGAGGAAGGATGGTATGAAGATATTCAAGGCTTTGTTACCCCCGTTAAACAGTGAACCCCGGCATGTTTTGATCGAGCTCATGAAAAAGTTCAAAAAACCTCACCAGAAGATGGGATTATGGTGCATGGGCGTGCGACGCTTGAAGGAGAAGTACAGCATCGACCCTCCCGACGCGCCTGACTTTGGGCGCGTGATTTACAATAAGGCTGTGCGTCTTAACCTCGAGGCAATATTGGGAAAAAGCTTGGAGGCGGGAATGGGCAACTTGAAGTTATCGCGACCCATGCCTTCTGATGCGAACGGCGATATCGACGAAGCTAAGATCCTATCTGATTGGGAGGCTGATAAAAGAAATGGACACACGAAGGACTGTACTTCAGTGGAAAATGCGGCTTCATTTTACACCGAGGCGATGACGTTCCTCAAGCTTCTCCCGCAAGTTGGATTCAGGAAAACCATCCGGGCGGAACATAGGCGACTGCAAAAGATATACAGCGACGAGTTTCCGGAGCTTTACGGGCAATTTTTGGGCGAAAACAGCATCGAATCGATCCTGCCCGCACATGTCCTGAAAATGTATAGGGAAATGCCGCTCCCCGATCAAACCGGGTTCGTGGAAACGTTGAGGCTAAAGGCTCAGTCGCACAAACTTTTGGGCGGTACGCTTGATACCACGTTTTTGCGCCAACTCAATCACGAGATCCGACAAGGTATCACACAGCCTATGTACGAAGGGTGGGCGCGCGTGTTTCAGATGCGCGACAAGGACCGAAACATGCCCCTGCTGAAAATGGTCATCAACATGTCGTACCTTTCGATGTTCATAGAAGGTTTTCAAGATGACGAAAAGTTCGAGGAGCAAATGACACTCGCGAACGACGCGACGAAACGCCTACAGGACGTCTGCGACACGAACATACTCATGGGGGA
>MDSY01082398.1_pt1 | contig 12546 bp, 9 predicted proteins | sample 811131 | NCBI WGS metagenome assembly MDSY01 (sample SAMN05326643, study PRJNA326480) | marine metagenome | isolation source: seawater | place: Atlantic Ocean: South West | collected 2010
ATTTCACACCCTCTTCTGTTATTTTTCTTCTACCAGATAAACTATAGACTTGATATCCTCCAGAATCAGTTAAAATTGGCTTATTCCAAGAAATAAATTTATGAATACCACCAATTTTTTCAAGTAAATTAAGTCCAGGCCTTAAATACAAATGATAGGTATTTCCAAGAATTATTTGAGCCTTCACTTGTTCTTCAAGGTCTTTTTGAGAAACTGATTTTACTGTTCCAGCTGTACCAACAGGCATAAAGATTGGAGTTTGAATAACACCATGATCAGTATTTATAATGCCCGATCTTGCTTTTGAATTTGGGTCTTTAGACCTAAGGGTAAAGTTCATAAAAATGTGAATAAACTACTTTACAACAAATATAGAATATCTCAATTAAGCAATACTTTTAATAATCTAAAATGATTTGTGATTAATGACCTACTTAGATGTTTTTGAGTTCTTTCTTATTGGCAGTTTTTTAATTCAATTATTTTATTTGTTCTACTTTAATTCTAGGTTATTAATTTCAAATGGGAAATATATGGATTCATTCGAACCAGATATTTCAGTTATAATTTGCGCCAGGAATGAAGAAAAAAATTTAAAACAAAATTTAGAGAAATTTTTAAATCAAGATTATGATAATTATGAGGTTATTATTGTAAACGACAGATCTTGGGATAATAGTTTAGAATTCTTAAATAATTTAAAAAAGAAATATTTAAAATTAAAAGTAGTTAATATACCAGACAATAAAACAGATCACTATGGCAAGAAACTTGCCCTAACATTAGGGATTAAAGCAGCAAAAAACAATCATCTACTATTTACCGATGCTGATTGTTTTCCCTATACTAACACTTGGATTTCTAATATGAGTAGTGGATTTCATAATAAAAAAGAAATAGTTCTAGGTGCAGGTATTTACGCAAAAGAAAATGGTTTTTTAAATAAAATTATAAGATACGATACTGCACAAATTGCATTAAACTATTTAAGTTTTGCAAAAGCAAAAATAGCATATATGGGAGTTGGACGAAATTTAGGATATACTAAAGATGTATACTATTTAAATGAAGGCTTTAAATCTCACTACCATATTGCCTCTGGAGATGATGATTTATTTGTAAATCAAGCATCAAAAAATGATAATTCAGAAATTATTTTTAATAAAGAAAGTGTTACTATTTCGTTTCCCAAAAAAAAATGGAGGGATTGGATTATTCAAAAGAAAAGACATCATACTACAAATAAAAAATATAAAATCAATCATAAATTAATATTAGGGATTCAGTTTTTAAGCTCTTTTCTATTCTATTTAAGCTTTCTTATTTTATTAATCTCAGATTTTACAAAAATTGAAATATCAATCTTATTTGTGCTTAGATATATAATTATTATATGTCTCTTTTACAAACCTTTCAAGATTTTAATGTGTAAAGATCTTTTATGGACATTCCCTATATATGAAATCATCTTACTAATTTGTCAACCTATCTTTCAAATTAATAAGAAGAATAGAATTTAAATGGATAAAGAAAAAACAGGATCTCATCTTTCTGAAAAAGCTCAAAAAGATTATGAATTAGTAATAAGAGCCACCAAAAAAAAAGACCAACAAGCTTTTGCTGAGTTGATGGATAAATACAAGGATTCTATCTATTATATGCTTCTTAAAATGGTCAATAATAATGACGATGCGGAAGACTTAACTCTTGAAGCTTTCGGAAAAGCATTTAATAGACTTCACCAGTATACTCCAAATTTTGCTTTTAGCACATGGCTATTTAAAATTGCTACCAATAACTGTATTGACTTTCTTCGTAAAAAGAAGAAAAATGTAATGTCTATTGATAATAGAATACCCAATAATGATGGAGATGACTTTATGTTTGAAATTAAAAGTGAAGGAATGACTCCAGAACAATTGGCAATGAACGATCAAAAAATTCAATTAATGAGACAGTATGTAAAAAAATTGAAACCTAAATATGAAATTTTAGTTGAAATGAGATATTTCAAAGAAATGAGTTATGATGAGATTTCAGATGAACTTAATTTACCATTAGGAACTGTCAAAGCCCAGCTATTTAGAGCAAGAGAGTTTCTTTATAATATAATGAAACACAGTATTGGAACTATCTGATTCATCTAAAAAAATTCAATTCTATTTTCCAAACTTAGAGCAAGATCAAATTGAACAATTTGATGTTCTAAAAGAAATTTATCTTAATTGGAATTCCAAAATAAATGTGATAAGTAGAAAAGATACTGAGAACTTCTATACGAGACATGTTCTTCATTCACTATCTATTGCTAAGTTTATTCATTTCACCTCAAATACAAAGATTTTGGATGTAGGAACTGGAGGAGGATTTCCTGGAATTCCACTGGCTATTTATTTTAGCAAATCTAAATTCACATTAGTAGATTCTATTGGAAAAAAAATAAAAGTAGTTGACGAGGTAGTTAAAGAATTGAAATTAAAAAATGTTGAACCCATAGTGATGAGGGCTGAAAATATTTCCTTAAAATTTGATTTTATAGTGAGTAGAGCTGTTGCACAGTTAGATAAATTTTGCCCTTGGATATCAAAAAATATAAATCACTTAAATAATAATGAAATAAATAATGGAATTTTATATCTTAAAGGAGGAGATTTGAGGAAAGAAATTAATAAAGTATCTAAAAATTTTGATTCTGAATTAATAAATATCTCAGACTATTACGACGATTTATTTTTTGAAAGCAAGTCCATATTATATTTGAAAAAAAAATAATTATAGAAGAGTAACTTTTATTTAAGTCTTTTAAGTTAATTTAACAAAATAGATTAATTAGTCTATTTAAATTTTAATACAATTGATTATTAGATTCATCATATTCATATCACTTATTAATATAGGTAGTTCTGTTTTTTCTCAAAATAATGAACTAAGGTCCACAGAAATTAAAATTCAAAGACTTTTATTCCTAATTGAACAAATGTATGTTGAAGATGTCAATATTAATAAGGTTCAAAATGACTTAGTATTAGGAATGTATAATTATTTAAGACCTATGAGTCTTTACCAACACGATTCTGTCTTTCATTTATTAGAATTGAAACCTTCTGGAAAAACATCATTAGGAATGACAGTGAAATTTAACAAAGGAAGAATTTTAATTGATAGCATCTTTCCAAATTCTGGAGCTTTCAATGCCCAACTTAAAAATAAAGATCAAATAATTGGAATTGATAATAATAAGTTAAATGAAGTTTACTATTATTCTGATTTTTATAGTCTTTCTTTAGGAGATGAAAACTCAATTTCAAACCTTACTTTAATTCGTGAAAAAGACACCCTAAATATAGACGTTAAAAGATTAAAAATCCCCAATCATTCCGTAATACCTATTCCCAATTCTTTAAATGCAAATAGCATTAACTCATATGAGGAAGGTTTAAAATTATTTGATTTAATTTACCCAGATACTATTACTAATTCAGAAATTACTGAACATGGTATTAGATTCATGTTAGAACAATTAGATCCTCATTCAACTTATATATCATTGAAGGACTTGCATGATATGAATGCTCCATTGAAAGGTTCATTTACTGGGGTTGGAATCAGATTTCAAATTTTTAAAGATACTGTGCTTATAGTACAAGCAATTCCAGGGGGACCATCTGAAAAAGTAGGTTTAATGGCTGGAGATAAAATAATAAAAATTGGTGAAGAAATGGTTGCGGGAATTGGCATGAAAAACAGTGGAGTAAGAGAAAGACTTTTAGGAGATAAAGGAACTAAAGTTTTAGTTGGGGTTAAAAGAGGAAATAGTAATGAGATTATTGATTTTGAAATTACTAGAGATAAAATTCCTATTTACAGTGTAGATGCCTCTTATATGGCTAACGAAAATACTGGCTATATTAAATTAAATAATTTTTCATCAACTAGTATAAGTGAAATAAGAAAAGCTGTTTTTAGTTTAAAAAATAAGGGAATGAAAAATCTAATTCTTGATCTTCAAAATAATGGAGGAGGTTATTTAAAAACAGCAGTAGACTTAGCTGATGAAATGTTACCTGGAAATAGAAAAATTGTCTCTACGAAAGGAAGGAAATTCCCTGAAAAAATCTACGGTGGGAATAATAAAGGATTGTTAGAAAATGGCAAAATAATTGTTTTAGTAAATGAAAGTAGCGCTAGTGCAAGTGAAATAGTTAGCGGTGCTATACAAGATTGGGACAGAGGATTAATTATTGGTAGAAGAACATTTGGTAAAGGGTTGGTGCAAAAACCTATTCAGCTTCCTGATGGTACTCAAGTTAGAATTACCACGTCTAAATATTATACACCAAGTGGAAGATGCATTCAAAAATCCTATAGCGATGGTTCAATGGCTTATAGAAAAGAGAAATACAGTCGGTATAAATCTGGAGAATCATTTAATAAGGATAGTATAAAAAATAATGAAAATGAAGTTTATTCAACATTATTAAAAAACAGGAAAGTATATGGAGGTGGCGGTGTTGTACCAGATATTTTTGTTCCTCTAGATACAAATGGGACAAGTGCTTATTTCAGTAAATTAATAAGGAAAGGAGTATTTAATCAATTTTCTCTTTATTATGTAAATAAAAACAGAGACAATTTAGAAAAAAAATATTCGAATTTTGAAAAATATAAAACGAGTTTTAATACTAAAAACGCGCTTCAAGAATTGATAGAGTTTGCAAAAGATGAAGGAATAAATTTTAATGAAAAACAGTATAACGAATCGAAAAAAACTATTGAAGTACGTTTAAAAGCAAATATTGCTCAAGATTTATATGACTATAAGAAATTCTATGAAATTATTAATGAATTAAATATTACTTTACAAAAATCATTAGAAATTATTAATAATGATAAAGCATTTTCTAATTTAGTAGAATAAATATATTTTATATGAAAGATAAAACCAATATTTCCTTAGCCATTTCAATCATTGCCATCTTTATATCTTTATATAGTCTTAAAACTAATGATAATGACAAATTATTTGTAAAATCTCAAAATAAAACATACATATCTGCTGATCCTGGGGCAAAGAAAAAATTAGATAATATTCAAAAAAACATGCTAGAAAGTCCACTAACCCCACAAATGGATGTATCTCAAAAACTACCTAAAACAAATATAAAGTTCTCTAAAGACATGCATGAATTTGGAAATGTGGAAGTAAATTCAGAAAATAAATATTCTTTTAATTTTACTAATTCTGGTAATGAACCCCTTAAAATTTCAAATGCTAAGGGATCCTGTGGATGTACTGTCCCTAACTGGCCTAAAGAACCAATATTACCAGGGAAAAGTGGTAAAATAGATGTTGTTTTTAGACCATCTAAAGGACAAGCAGGAAGTAAACAAACTAAAACCGTTACAGTTTCAGCTAACACTAGCCCAGAAAATACCATACTTAAAATTACTGCATTTGTCAATAAAGCAGCTGAATAAATTTATACTATTCATTTCACTTTTTGTTTCTAGTAATTTAACATCACAATCAAATTGCTTATCTAATTCTGTTCCTTTTAATGATGGAGAAGAAGTTATTTATGACATAGAATACCTTATGGGTAAAACTTGGGTAACTGCTGGAAAGGCAAGATTTATTGTTAAAGATTCTATTTTCAAAGATCAAAGTTGCTATTATGTAGAGGGAAAAGGGAGAACCTTGAAAAACTATGATTGGTTTTTTAGGGTGAGAGACAAATATGCAAGTTTCATTTCTAAAAAAACAATGTTACCTATGTATTTCATAAGAAGGGTAAGAGAAGGAGAATTTTTCCTAAACTACGACTATGATTTTAATTATAAGGAAAATATAGCATTAATATATGAGACTAGAAAACAGGGTTCAAAAAGAGATACAATTGATATTATTGATTGTAGTTTTGACATAATGAGTTCTGTATATTTCTCTAGAGCTATAGATTTTACTCAATTTAAAGAAAATGATACCATTCCCATGAATGTTATTTTAGATAAAGAGATTTTTAAGGATTTATATATAATTTACATTGGAAAGAAAAAAATAATAAATCAAAATAATAAGGAAATAGACTGTATCCATTTTAAGGTTAATCTAATAGAAGGAACTATTTTTAAAGCTAATGAATCTATGAATGTTTTCGTGAGTAACGATGAAAATAGAATTCCTATTTACGTTGAAGCTGAAATTTTAGTTGGTGCGATAAGAGTTTATTCAAAAAGTATTACGGGAACAAAAGTCCCCATTAAGTATTTAAACTAATTTTCTACTTTTAATTTCTTTCTTTATTAAAGATAGTTCTCTACTTGTTTGTCCAGAGACAGATGTGTTTTCTTCTGCTCTCCTAATTAAGTATGGAAGAACTTCTTTTACAGGACCATAAGGAACATATTTTGCTACATTATATCCCATGGCTGAAAGGTTAAAGCTAATATGATCACTCATTCCTAAGAGTTGTGCAAAATAAATTCGTTTGTCATTATTACTTAATTTCATTTTTAACATGAGTTTGGTTAAATGTTGAACACTTTCCTCATTATGAGTGCCTACACAAATACTCACAAAAATGATTTTACTTATACAGTATTCAACAGCTTTGGTAAAATCTAAATCAGTAGCTTGTTTTGTAGGTTGTATAGGATCCAAGGATCCATTTTTAAGTGCAAACTCTCTCTCTTTTTCCATATAAGCTCCTCTAACTAATTTTAAACCTAAATAACAATTATTATTCTCACATATAGCAATAAGTTTTTTCATATAATTGAATCGATCGTGTCGGTAAAGTTGAATTGTATTGTAGATAATTGTTTGGTCTTTATTATATTTTAAAATCATCAACTCAGCTTGAGAGTCAATGAAATCTTGGTACCAACTATCCTCAGCATCAATAAATAAAGAAACTTTGTTTTCAAAAGCTTTTTTACAAATTTCATTGATTCGTTTTGAGATATTTTGAAGTTCTTCTGATTCTAATTTATTTAATTTAACGGCACCTTGACTAGCTTTTTGAATTAACGATGATCTTCCTAAACCAGTTATTTTGAAAACTGTAAAAGGACATTTTGAATTAATTGCTGAAAAAAGAATCGTTTGAATTATCTCCTCTTTAGTCTTTTCAAAATCTTTGTCATTTTCTTTGCCCTCAACTGAATAATCCAATATTGTACCTATACCAAATTGTGAAAGATGATTGATTTTTTCATTACAATCTTTGATATTCTCTCCTCCACAAAACTGTTGAAAAATAGTTCTTTTAACTATACTCTTTATAGGTAATTTCAAAAAGAATGAAAATTTTAAAAAAGTACTTCCTAATTTAACTAAGAATGCAGATTTAATAACTGAAAATAAAAAGTAAGCTTTTTTTAATTCCCAGTCCGATTGATGTGCAAAAGCAAATTTAGTATTTTCAAAATTTATCATTAAGAATTTTCTTTTTGAATTACTTTATCTAAAATAAATGATAATTTTTCTGTTAAATTTTCTCTAGAATATATTTTGGAATTAGATTTAATATCATTTTTATTGTGAAATATTTTAAGAACTGATTCTTCTAGTTTTCTTTCATTATTAAATCCGCAGACAAACCCACTTTTAGTTTGGTTAATAATGTTAGCTAAATCTCCATCTTCAGGGCCTATAACTAATATTGGTCTTTTTGAAGCCATATACTCAAATACTTTCCCTGTTATAATCCCACTAGAATTAGGAGTATCATTAACCATTAATAATAATAATCTAGATGTTCTTTGTTCGTTTATCACATCTTTATGAGAAATATATCCCATTTGCTGAATATAACTTTCTAAACCAAAATTACGTATTGATTGTAATACTGAAAAATCAATATTTCCAATTAATTTAAGTTTGAATTTATTCTTAAAAAGCACATTTTCATCGCATATTTTTCTTAAAACCTTCCATAGTATCTCATGATTTCTTGATGGTGAAAAAGTACCTATATGGGCAATCGTAAAATTAGAATCTAATTCTAAAGAACTATTAATTGGAAAATCTTCTGGGTCATATCCGTTTTCTAATACTTGTACCTCATTGGAACCTAAAGCTAGTAACTCTGTTTTTAGCTGATTTCCTATAGTTAAAACCATATCAGCATTTTTAAGGACAGCACCTTCTAAAGATTTGTGCTTTTTATCTGCCCATTTTGAAAGTCTTAGATCCTTATAAAAATCAATATTTGTCCATGGATCTCTAAAATCAGCTAACCAACTAATTTTAAATCTTTTTTGTAATTCCATTGCTATTAAATGAGTGGAATGTGGAGGACCTGATGATATTATTATATCAACTGGATGATTAATTAAATAGTTAGTCAGGTATTTTATAGAGGGTTTTATCCAAAATTTTCTTGCATCTGGAATAAATAAATTTCCTCTTATCCAAATACTAATATTTTCTAGAAACTTAATTCTTTTTTTCTGGGTTAAAAAACTGCTATTTATTTTTTCTTTTTTTTTCCTACCTGTAAAAATTTTATATAAACTGTATGGTTCCCATATTTTAGTTTTTAAAATTTTGGTTTGAGTTGATACATCTTTATTTAAAGAATCGTCTATTACAGGATATTCACCATTTTCTACAGTATACACAATTGGTTTATAATTGTAATTTGGCAAATATTTTACAAACTTCAACCACCTTTGCACACCTGCTCCCCCGCTTGGTGGCCAATAATAAGTAATGACCAAAACTTTTTTCATATTTCAGGAAATTCTCTTCCTTTAATTTTAAAGAATAGCACCATAAAAAGTAAAAGGATGATTACCAAAGAACTTGAGAATGAAATAATTGAAGCTGTATTATAAATTGGTAAATCGTACTTGAAAGTGATTTTATGTGTGCCAGGACTAACTTTTAAAGCTCTCAAAACATAATTAACTCTAATATGTGGTGTTTCAACATTATCAATAAATGCCTTCCAGCCCTTATCATAAAATACTTCTGAAAATACAATCAATTCCTCTTTTTCAGCTTCAATTACATAATCAATCTGATTGGCTTTATAATTTTGCATAGACACTACTGATTCTCCTGAAGTTGAAATATCTCCTAAAACCTTCCTATACTTTTCATCAATAACAACAGAAAATTTAGGGTTGAATAAAGAATCTCCTACCGTTAAAATTTCCTCATCAGGACTAGAAACCCATTTTATGTTTTGAACAGTCCATGCATTTCCAAGTGTAAATGGATTTTTTAAAACTCCTGGAGTTTGGTTATTAACTCTTCTATTTAAATCAACAATTCCATTTCCGTCTAAATTGAAAATAAAATATTTGACGTTTAACATATTGAAAAAATTATTTGTCTTCAGTAGACTAAACTGATTGCTTTTCAAAGAACTGTTTATAGCATTGTATTCCTTTTGAAAATAAAAGTCTATTAACTCTTGTACTCTTTTAACTTTAACAGCAGAATATCCTCCAATAGATTTGTGAAGAAAGGATGTTCTAGCAGTATTAAGAGGATTACCCATTTCTAAAACTCTATAGTTAGTATTGAAATTCAGTTCTTTAAATGATTCAATATTTGCAATTCTATTTCTGTAATCACTATCCTCATATTCGTTTAAAACATCTCTCATTCTATTTTGGATATTAGATCTGAGACTATTGTTTTCTGAAATTTCATAATCTCTTATTGCAATATCAGCTGGTTTTGGAGCATGAGGAAAAATTTTAATGTCTTGGTCTTGCCAATGCTTTAAACCACTTTGTCTTGTGAGCTGCTGTTGTAGACTAGAATGCTCATTGTTATGTAAATACCTTTTACTAACTCCCCACATGTCAATAAATACTACTAATCCAACAGCTATTAAGAGCACTGGCTTAGAAATTTTACTCTTAATAAAAAGAAAAAGAGTTCCAATTATAATTAAAATTATTACTAAAGATCTTAAGACATCTTGAGATAAAATAGTTTTTCTAAAGTCTATTAATTCCTCAATATAGTTAGAAGTTTGAGGATCCATGATAGTTAATTGGTTAATGATTTGTTTTTCAGATGATGCTATGAAGTTTAAGAATAAATCTGGAACAATAATAAAACTTAAAAAGAAAACAATAATACTAGCTGAGAGAATATAAAATAACTTAAGACTATTTATTTTATTAAATCTAAGATTTACTTCATTAGAAAGGAAGTTTTTGTTTTCTATAAATTGAAATAACCACAAAATTCCAATCATAGGTACTATAAGTTCAGCAATAACCAAAATCATAGTAACAGATCTAAACTTAGAATATCCAGGGAAAAAATCTGCAAATAAATTAGTTAAGAACATCCAATTATGTCCCCATGATAAAAATATAGCCAATAAAAGAACTATTAATAAGGGCCATTTAATTCTATCTCTTAGAAAAAATAAACCAAATATAAATAATAAGAAAACTGATGCTCCAATGTATACTGGTCCAGCAGTAGAAGGCTGATTTCCCCAATAAGTATTTACAGTCCATCCCTTTTGGTAAGCATTCTTGATGAAATTTTTAAATCCATTACTAATTTCTGAATTTTCCATTAAATTTTCTTCTAATAAATAAGCACCAGATCCTCCACCTTTGGCATTTGGGATAACTAAGTTTACAGTCTCTCCAATTCCATAACTCCAATTAGTCATATAATCAATATTCAATCCATTTGAAACTGTTTTATCTTCTCCAATTAAATTAGATGATAATTCTGAGGGACCTCTTTGAGAGTCTTGTAAATAATCATAAGTCATAAAAAGATTACCAGAATTACATAAAACTGACAATAAACCTGCAGTGGCTAGAAGACCCGTAATTTTGAAGAAAGAAAGTAGTTTTTTTGTTTTATAATACTTAATCAATTCAAAAAAACCTAATGATATAAGTATCAAGAATGTGTAGTAAGTTATCTGAACATGATTAGATCTTAATTCTAAACCTAGAAACAAAGCAAAAAATATGGCTCCAACAATGGCTTTATTTCTATAAGAATAGATAAATGCTCCAACAATCATGGGCATAAAAGCCATAGCCATTATTTTAGAATTATGTCCTACAGAAAGACTAATAAAAAAGAAAGAACTAAGACCAAACATTAACGAGCCTAATAGAGAAACCCATGGTTTAATGCTTAGACAAATACAAAGAATATAAAATCCAAGTAGGTATAAAAAAAGTACACTAATAGGGTGAGGGGTTAGTAATGTGATTATTTTTTGAACATAGCTTAAAAGGTTAGATTTATGAACTACTGAAACTTGTGTGGCGGGCATTCCTCCAAACATAGAATTTGTCCATAGTGGCTCTTCATCATACTCAGCTCTATGATCTTTTATTTCTTTGGCAACTCCTTTATGATTATCAATATCGTCTTGTTTTAAAGAAAGGCCTTCTAAAACTGGAGATAAATAAAAAATTGAAATAATGAGAAAAAATAATACAGCAACAATATGTGGATAATTATTTTTTAAAATGGAGTTCATAAAGAAATATTTGTACCCAAATATAATAAGCTTATGCTGATAAAATAAACTTTATAGGAATTTAAATCTACTTACTCAAATAGAGGTTTCTTTCGGAATAGATCTTTCTAAAGAATGGATCTTTTAGATCTTTAATAAATTTAATTGCCTCACCTGTAGATTTCATTTCAGGACCTAACTCTTTATTAACATTAGGAAATTTTCCAAATGAAAAAACTGGTATTTTTATAGCGTAACCATTTTTTTCAGGGTTAAAATCAAAATCTTTAACCTTCTTTTTACCCATCATTACTTTAGAGGCATAGTTTACATAAGGTTCATTAAATGCTTTTGCAATGAAAGGGACTGTTCTAGAAGCTCTTGGATTAGCTTCAATAATATATACAACATCATCTTTAATAGCAAATTGAATATTTATCAATCCAACTGTTTTTAAAGCTTTTGCAATAGTATGAGTATATTCTTCAATTTGTTGAATAATAAAGTCTCCTAAATTATAGGGAGGTAAAACCGCATAGGAGTCCCCCGAATGAATTCCTGCAGGTTCAATATGCTGCATAATTCCAATAATCTTAACATCTTCACCATCACAAATAGCATCTGCTTCAGCTTCAATAGCACCATCTAAAAAATGGTCTAATAAAATTTGATTATCAGGCATGTCTTTTAATATATCAACAACATGATGCTCTAAGTCTTCTTCGTTTATGACAATTTTCATTTTCATACCACCTAGTACATAACTTGGTCGAACTAAAAGTGGAAAACCTAAATCTTTAGAGATTTCTAAAGCTTGTTCTGCAGATTCAACAACTCCGAATTTAGGATAGGGTATATTATTATCTTTCAAAAGATTTGAAAAACTTCCTCTATCTTCAGCTAAATCTAATGCCTTAAATGAAGTACCAATAACTTTAATTCCGTATCTATCTAGTTTTTCTGCCAATTTAAGAGCAGTTTGTCCTCCTAATTGAACTATTACACCATCCGGTTTTTCATGTAATATTATATCGTATATATGTTCCCAAAAAACAGGTTCAAAATATAACTTATCTGC
>MDSY01153034.1_pt1 | contig 12546 bp, 10 predicted proteins | sample 811131 | NCBI WGS metagenome assembly MDSY01 (sample SAMN05326643, study PRJNA326480) | marine metagenome | isolation source: seawater | place: Atlantic Ocean: South West | collected 2010
CAACCCAAATATCCCTGCGAGAATTGGGGCAATCCATTCCATTAATGCGGCCCTTTGCGTTCCCGGGTTATTTGATGCATTAGGATCGATCCAGCGATTCCGGCGTTGAGCGATTCCACCGGCCCTTCCACTGGGACGCAAATTGTAGCATCAGCCAGCTGTCGCAAACCTTCCCTCACACCAGCCCCCTCGTTCCCTACCACAAGTGCTATATCGTCAGTTCTCTTCAACACATTTTTTCCCTCAGATGCCGCAACCACAACGGTTCGTTCTGCATCTGTAAGGGCCTGCGCTGCGTCCGCCACGGAAGCGAGTGCGATCGAAGCCCGGAAAGCAGCTCCGGCCGAAGCTCGGACGACCTTGGTGCCCCAAGGATCTGCCGTGCCGTCGAGTGCAATGATTCCATTGAAGCCGAACGCAACTGCCGACCTAATCAGTGTCCCAACGTTCCCGGGATCCTGAAGGGCGTCTAGAATCAAGATCGGACAACTAGCCGAAACTACCTGTTCTAGGGTCGTTTGGTTCTGCTCGCACACAGCCAGTACTCCTTGAGACGACTCAGCCGACGATACTTTTGCAAGTTCTTCGTCATCGATCACCGTGACATCGAATCCACCGGCAAGTAACCTCGCCTCAAGATTCCGTCCAAGATCAGTCGACCCCAGACGCCCGGAAACCAAAGCAAAACGGACATTAGCGCCAGCTCGCAGAGCCTCAGACAACGTCCTTACCCCCTCTACGAGCACAAGACGCTCCCGTTCCCGTTGTCGCCTTACGGTAAGTCTCTTCAAAAGCGAAGCCCTGCGTTGGCTCAACACCATACTAGCTGCGATCTTTCAGAATGAACTACACTGAATATCCAACGACCGATCACCGCTTGGACTATGCCGTACCGGTCGCTCTGACGATCGCCGGAAGCGATTCGGGTGGTGGCGCCGGCATCCAAGCGGACTTGAAGACGTTTCATCAATTCGGTGTGTTCGGTACGAGCGCTATCACAGCGATAACAGCTCAGAATACTATAGATGTGAGCGCAATCCACCCCGTCCCACTCTCGAGTGTTCGTGCCCAGATCGATGCAGTCGCCTCAGATCTGCGCCCTGCAGCAATTAAAACCGGGATGTTAGCGACTGCAGAGGTCGCCGAAATGGTGGCATCAGAAATCTCTGATCACAAACTTAACCCTTACGTGATGGACCCCGTCATGGTCGCGACAAACGGACGCCGACTTCTTGAGGACAACGCAACCACCACACTGTTAAGCTGCCTCGTGCCTCTCGCTACTTTAGTTACACCAAACCTACAGGAAGCTGCGATTCTCACTGGAGACGACGTAAGGACGGTTTCCGAAATGAGGAACGCAGCCCGTTGGCTTGTCGATGCAGGGGCCGACGCCGCACTGGTGAAGGGGGGTCATCTTGACGGTGACGCCGTAGACGTCCTGTGGGACGGAGCTGAAGAGCTTTTGTGGCGCCACCCTCGCATCGATACACTTCATACGCACGGCACTGGATGCACCCTATCAGCGGCGGTTACCGCAAGCCTCGCAGCGGGAGCAGACATGACCACTGCCGTAGACCGGGCAATCCGCTTTGTACAAGATTCCATCTCCAGCGCACCAAGATTAGGTGAGGGACGTGGGCCAATTAATCTCTTGGCTTCACCGCAGTAAGATCCGAAAGATCGCTCACAACCTCCGACAACAGCCTGAGCATCCGGTCAGCGGTATCAGTTCCCAGCGCAAGAGCATCCTCATGCGACAATGCTGCTGGAGACAGTCCCGTTGCTTTATTCGTGACTAGAGAGAGGGCTCCTACCCGCAATCCTGCAGCCCGTGCCAAAACGACCTCAGATACCGTGGACATACCCACAACATCCGCGTTCATTTGAGATAGCATGCGAACCTCAGCAGCAGTTTCAAAAGATGGGCCCAGCATGCCCGCATAAGTGCCTCGACGCAGGGGAACACCAATTCTTCGAGCCGCACAGCACACCACCTTTTGAATCTCCTGGTCGAAGGGAACGCTCATATCCAGGAATCGGTCCTCGCCTTTCCCAAACGGGCCCGAGAGAGCGCTGCGGAAGGTAAAATTGATTTGATCCTCAACGAGAACGATATCGCCTACCTCAAGACTTGGGTCGACCCCACCAGCAGCATTTGTGAGTATAACCGTCTCGACACCGAGTCTGGCTAACAGACGAATTGGCTTTACGATCTCTTGAACCTTGTGCCCTTCGTACGCGTGCAGGCGTCCATCAAGAAAAATTGCCGGCACGTCCGACAAGGATCCGAACAAGATTCTCCCACGGTGCCCGTGGACTGTAGCTTCTGGCAATCCAGGAACAGCCTGGAACGGAACCTCCACCTGGTCAGCCACGCTTCCTGCCACTCCATGGAGTCCCGAGCCCAAAACAATCGCATAGCGAGGAATTTCGTCTACAACCTCACGTAGAAGTCCGACCGCGCGATCGAGTGATCCCTCGCTCAGAGGATCATCCCCGCCACCGTAGCAGTCATGAACGCTGCTATCGATCCCCCAATCATCGCCTTCAAACCAAGGCGCGACAGATCCTGGCGCCGACTAGGCGCGATTCCACCTATCCCCGCGATCTGCATCGCAATCGAACCGAAATTGGCGAAGCCCGACAAAGCATAGGTCGCAATTATCACAGACCGAGGAGCGAGTCCACCTGGCATGCCAATCGTGGGGTCACCTATAGCGCCCGCAAGTTGAAGGTAGGCAACGAACTCGTTTAGTACCGTCTTTATCCCCATCAGAGATCCGATGAACGGAGCGTCGGCCCACGGCACACCCATGATCCACGCGAGTGGTGCCAGGATCCAACCGAGAATCAGTTCGAGGGTCAGGCCGTCGAAACCGACTAGCCCCCCGATCCAACCCAAGATCCCGTTACTCATGTATATCAGTGCAACAAAAGCCAAGAGCATTGCACCTACATTCAGGGCTAGGGTCAAACCCTCAGCTGCACCCCTTGCTGCGGCATCGATCACGTTAACATCGGGTTTCTCGACGACGACGTCGAGTGATTGAGCAGTCTCGGGTTCGCCTGTCTCCGGCAGCATGATCTTCGCAACCACAAGAGCAGCAGGAGCAGACATGACAGACGCTGCAAGCATGTGGCCGGCAACATCTGGAAAGTACGCCACAAGCATACCCACGTAAGCTGCTAACACCCCACCGGCGACTGTAGCAAAACCTCCAGTCATCAGCGCCATCAGCTCTGACTCGGTCATTTTTTCGACAAATGGACGGACCAGCAGAGGGGCCTCCGTTTGACCAACGAAGACATTACCGGCTGCTGACAGCGACTCAGCTCCAGAGGTCTTCATAGTGCGCTGCATAAACCAGGCAGATGCGCGCACTACTCGTTGCATTACCCCCAGGTGGTAGGTGACCGCCATTAGAGACGAAAAGAAAATGATCGTTGGGAGAACGCTAAATGCGAAAACAGCTCCCGTTCGCGCCACTTCGCCCGGGGCCGCGGAGAATCCGCCCTCCCCCATTGTTCCTACCGGCACGGTCTGATAAACCAAGTTACCAAACACGAACTCTGCCCCCCGAAGTGTAAATCCGAGGAGTCCGACCACAATCGCTCCAGCGGCATCGAAGATATCCGCACCTACCGGAGTCTTGAGGATGAACACCGCGAATCCGAACTGAAGAACCAACCCCCATCCAACAAGTGACCAAGAGATACGTCGTCGATCGGTACTCAGTGCCCAAGCAATCCCAATTAACACGCCCATTCCGACGAAGGACCGTAATCTCTCCAAAATAGGCGTATCGAGCACCTCGGGCGCTACTACTTGTATTTGCGCCAGTAGCTCCGCATTAAGCATTAGGTCACCACCAACCTCTGTTGTCGATTTCGGCACGAGGCAAAACAATACCCCGCTTCTTCGCCTTAACTAGCTTCTTATTTCGGAAAAAAGGCACGAGCAGAAGCCCAGCTGCAAATCCACCTAGGTGAGCCCCGTATGCCACACCTCCGTCCACCGAACCCGGGCCCAAAACCCCTGTGAGCTGTATTGAAATCCAGTAACCCAGCATGAACCAAGCAGGGAGCTTTAACACCACAAAGAATACCCAAGTATCGATGCTAATCCTCGGGTATAGCACGAGGTACGCACCCATGATCCCGCTGATCGCCCCGGAAGCCCCCACCATAGGGACCGCAGATGACGGATTCACAGCTATGTGAGCCATGACGGCTGTCATGCCTGTGATCAAATAGAAGGCCACGAAGCTGAGGTGGCCCATAGAGTCTTCGATGTTGTTCCCAAATACCCAGAGGAACCAGAGGTTTCCGAGGAGATGTCCCCAGCTAACGTGCAAAAACATTGACGAGAGAACGGAAGCCATTCCGATGTTCGACGACTCACATACGTTGGCTCCCTTCACAACGTTGAGGCCGGTTATATCTGCGGGGACAACACCCAGTGTGCAAATTGACTCGTACAAAGCGTTGTCTGATAAGCCCAAACCCTGGACGAGAAGCCATGTACCTGCGGTTAGCACCATGATCAACACCGTAAAGAACGGGAAGATCTCAGTTGGATTGTGATCACGGAGTGGGAACACGACGACGGCCTAGAACAATGGGATTTAACCATCTCGAAGCTACAACCCACTCTCGAATCCGCCACATGCCGCCATTATGGCAGTCCCTCGCAGACGATCCCGCCATTTAGGCCGAGAATCCCTCGCTTATTCAGGCACGGTGATTGCACCTACTGTTTCCGCGAACAACTAGACCACAAGAACGCAAGATATGAGGAAACAATGGGCAAAGTGATCGGAATCGACCTAGGAACCACGAACTCGGTGGTCGCGGTGATGGAAGGCGGAGAGCCTGTCGTCATCCCAAACTCCGAGGGGGGTCGTACAACGCCGTCTGTAGTTGCCTTCACTAAGGAAGGTGAGCGGTTAGTCGGTCAGGTAGCGCGCCGCCAAGCTATTACAAACCCTGAGAATACAGTCTTCTCAATCAAGCGATTCATGGGGCGCAAGCATGACGAAGTAAATGCAGAAGAGAAATTGGTTCCGTATGACGTAGGTTCAGGCAAAGCCGGTCGTGTGACCGCAAAGCTTCCGAATGCCGAAAAGGAATTCTCGCCGCCGGAGATCAGTGCGATGATTCTCCAAAAGATGCGCCAAACCGCGGAAGACTATCTGGGCGCGAAGGTGGATCAGGCCGTAATCACCGTCCCGGCATACTTCAACGACGCACAACGTCAGGCGACAAAAGACGCTGGTAAAATCGCTGGCCTCGAAGTACTTCGAATTATAAACGAGCCCACTGCCGCGGCACTTGCATATGGACTCGAGAAAAAATCTGAAGAGAAGATCGCAGTCTTCGACCTTGGTGGAGGAACCTACGACATCTCCATTCTTGAACTGGGTGACGGGGTCTTCGAGGTCAAATCAACAAACGGTGACACCCGCCTCGGCGGAGATGACTACGATCTGTGTGTAATTAACTGGCTAGTCGACGAGTTCAAAAAAGACCAAGGAATCGATCTCTCGAAGGACTCGATGGCACTCCAAAGACTCAAAGAGGCCGCCGAGAAGGCTAAGATGGAGCTCTCGACCACAATGAGCTCCGACATCAACCTGCCTTTCATCACCGCAACCCAGGAAGGCCCTAAGCACCTAAACTACAGCCTGACGCGAGCAAAATTTGAACAGCTGGTGGATGCGCTTAACCAACGCACGATCCCGCCGATGGAGAAGGCCCTTACGGACGCTGGACTATCCAAAGATGACATCGACGAAGTGATCCTCGTAGGTGGCTCTACCCGTATGCCGAAGATCCAAGAGATTGTGAAAGAGTTCTTCGGGAAAGAGCCCCATAAGGGAGTCAATCCAGACGAAGTTGTAGCCGTCGGAGCGGCAATCCAAGGCGGCGTGCTCGCAGGGGATGTCACCGATGTTCTCCTACTCGACGTCACACCACTCTCGCTCGGCATCGAGACCCTCGGTGGAGTGATGACACCACTCATAGAGCGAAATACGACAATCCCAACCAAGAAGGCTGAAACATTCTCGACCGCCGAAGACAATCAAACGACAGTCGAGATCCATGTCCTACAGGGTGAGCGTAAGATGGCGTTGGACAACAAGACCATCGGCAAGTTCCAGCTCACTGGCATTCCTCCGGCACCCCGAGGTATGCCCCAGGTCGAAGTAGCCTTCGACATCGATGCGAATGGCATCCTGCATGTATCGGCTCAAGACAAAGCGACCGGCAAAGAACAGAAGATACGAATCGAGGCGTCGAGTGGACTCTCTGACGCCGAAATCGACAAGATGGTTCAGGACGCCGAAGAAAACGCTTCAGAGGATGAGGAACTTCGGCAAAAAGTAGAATCTCGCAATCAGCTGGACTCACTGGTCTACCAAGTTGAGAAAGACAGCTCCGAATGGGGCGAAAAAGTTTCCGAGGACTCCAAAAGCCGACTCACCACTGCCATGGATGCGGCCAAGGAAGCACTCAAGACTGACGATCTAGAAGCGATAAACGCCGCAAGCGATGAGCTGATGCAAGCGTTCAGTGCGGCTGGCCAGGAGGTGTATCAGGCACAGGCTGCCGAGGGAAGCGCTGAAGGTGACGACGGGTATGACGAACAGGAGGCTGAAGTCAGTGGTGAGGAACAAGAGGAGGGGGCTTCAAGCCACGACGATGAGGTAGTAGAGGCAGACTACGAGATCGTCGACGAGAATTAGTTAGCCTGGTTCGGAGTCCGGAGGACAACTCATCGGCCTCCGAACAGGATCTCAGTAAGATGTATTTGTGTAACAGAGGGCGGTCATCAATTATCCCCCTTCTCACTAATTGAGAGGAGAGGGAGCGGCTCAGGGCCACGCTGAGTCAAACAGAGTTCGGGAGATTAAAATCGATGCACGATCCGTTAGGAACAAAGAGTCGGGTGATCGCATTTACAGGAGCAGTACTCGTAGGTGGGGTGCTTCTCGCCACGGGCCTAGGATGGACGAGCGCGTCACACGCGATGCCACCCATCACCGAGGGAGAGCAGGTAACGGCGTCTTCCGTACAGCCCGCTCTGGATCTGAGTCAAGCGTTCACAAACCTAGCGGACGCAGTTACCCCCGCCGTAGTGCGGATCGAGACACGTCGCACGGTACAGAACCGAAACCAACAAGTGCCAGAGCAGTTTCGCCGCTTCTTCGACGAAGAAACGGACGAGCCTCAACCAAGGAACGCTATCGCCGGAGGTAGTGGCTTCATAGTCTCGCCCGATGGGTACATTCTGACCAACAATCATGTAGTCGAAGGTGCAAACGACCTCCGCGTCTATTTTCCTGATCGGCGATATTTCCAAGCACAAGTCGTGGGGGCAGACCCCTTCACCGATATCGCGGTGATCAAGGTCGAAGTGGATGAAGACCTCCCCACGATGTCCTTTGGGGACTCCGATGTCATCAACGTAGGAGAATGGATCCTAGCTATCGGTAATCCCGGCTTCGGTGCATCGACCCAGCTCGACTTCACTGTTACCGCCGGAATCATAAGTGCCCGTGGCCGAGGCCTGCGTCTCCTTAGGAATGACATTTTTCGGGATCCCCGATTCGCAGAAGATCCGAGCATCTCGGGCTACGCAATTGAAGATTTCATTCAGACAGACGCCGTAATCAACCCGGGCAACTCAGGCGGCCCAATGGTAAATCTTCAAGGCCAAGTCGTTGGCATCAACTCGGCAATCGCTTCTACTACAGGTGTTTACCAAGGTTACGGGTTCGCGATCCCGATAAATCTGGCACGCCGTATCATGGAAGACCTAGTTGAGTATGGATATGTGAAACGGCCCCGTATTGGCGTCCAGATCCAAGATGTCGCGGCTGAAGATGCCGAAGCGTACGGGCTCCCTTCAGTATCAGGCGTCCTGGTGCAATCCGTGGATGAGACGGGGCCATCCGCAGGTGCCCTCGAAGCTGAAGACGTCATCCGAGCTCTCGATGGGCAACCAGTAGGCTATGTCTCCGAACTTCAGGCGGAAATCGCAGAACGTCGGCCAGGTGACCAAGTCGAATTGACGATATTCCGAGATGGTCGCGAAACGTTGATCGATATCCGACTCGGCGAAGCGCCACTTAACAACTTCGCCAGTGAAACAACCGAAAGCCCAGTACTAGCTGAGGAGCGCCTGGGCATCCAAGTGGAGTTGCTCGATCCAAAACTAGCCCGTGAAGCAGGCTTCGAAGAGATCAACGGAGTGCTGCTGACCGAAGTAACCCGCGGAAGCGCTGCTGAAAGAAGAAACGTAGGGGCTTTCGTTGGACAACAACTGTTTCAGGTGAACGACACGGGTATTGGTTCCCCTCAAGACCTGCGAGACGCGTTGGACGGTGCAGAGGCCGGTGACATCGTCTCACTGCATTTTCGCGACCGTACTGGAGTCGAAAGGGTCGTGAACGTCCGCATGCCCTAAGCCACGTTTGAGCCCCTGAGGACATCTCATAACCTAAGTACATGGAGAGACAAGAAAGCGGTCGCCGGTGGAGAGCGACTCACTTTCGTGGGTCTGGTTCATCATATCGGCTGTAGGGTTTACCTTTAAACCCGCGCGAAAGTGGCGGAATTGGTAGACGCGCGGGATTTAGGATCCCGTGGCTTCATGCCGTGGGGGTTCGAGTCCCCCCTTTCGCATTCCCCTTCCCCTCAGGCACCCCGACCAGGTGACGGTATGACCTTGGACGCTTCCCACCTGAAAATTTCCCTTGATGAGCAGGATTCATGGCGTCGAATTATGAGCGTGACGATTCCCGCGTCGATCGTTCAAGAGGAAGAGCGCAGTGCAGCTAAGCACCTAGCCTCAAGGGCTCGCCTGAAAGGTTTTAGGAAAGGGCGCGTACCTACGAAGGTGATTGAAAACCGTTTCGGCGGAACGCTTCGCCAAGAAGCATTAGATAAGCTCATTGGTTCCGCGTACAAGCAGGCACTCGCTTCCAAAGAGCTCCGTCCCATTAGCGAGGGTGAACTGGAGGACCTCCAGTACAAACCAGAAGAAGATTTGATCTTTAGAATTGCCTTCGATGTAGAACCGTTGATCGAAGTCGAACGACTGAGTGGATTCGTAGTTGAGCGTCCGGCGGTCAAGATCGAAGAAGAACAGGTAGACGAGGTCCTCACTCGCATTCAAGAGCAGAACGGCGTATGGCAACCCCTAGAAGAGGGGAAACCGGTTGAAAAAAACCTCGTATCCGTGACAATCACTCGACTAGACGAGAAACTCGAATCTTCCGACGAAAGTCGTGAATACGATCTGGTGATCGGTTCAGGTGATGCGATTCCCGACATTGAGGCATCCATTTGCACCCTCCAAGTCGGAGAGACTGGAGACTTTGACATCTCTTTTCCTGATGACTTCCCGGACGAGTCACGCCGCGGAGAATCAGAACGTGTACGGATCGCATTAACCGCGCGCCGACAGATGGACCTCCCGCCGCTAGATGACAATCTTGCCAAACAGGTCGGCGAATTCGAAACGCTAGAAGAACTCAAATCAAAGGTTCTCGAGGACATGGAGGCGGAGGCCGGGCAGCAAGCTGACTCCACCGTACGTTCTCGACTTATGGACATGATAATCGAAGCCAACCCTTTTGACGTTCCAACCTCAATGGTTCGCCGGTATTCGGATGGCATAATGGGCGACACATCGCAAATCCCAGAAGAAAGGCTCACCGAGTTTCGTGACCAGATTCGTCCCGAAGCGGAGCGCGCGGTCAAGAGGATTCTTCTGATAGAGGAGATCGCAGAAGCCCACTCACTACAGGCTACTGAAGACGAGATTGATGACCGAGTCGAGGAGATCGCAGAGGCGAACAAAACGGACGCAGCGAAAGTATACGCGGAACTCCAGAAGGCAGGGCGGATTGAGACCCTAGAGCGTGAGTTGACGGAGAAAGCGGTTTTTGACTTCCTTTTTGAGCAATCCGAAATCACTGAGGGGTCGAAGATCTGATGGCCATTTACCCTCCTTATGTTATTGAACGCACCAGCCGAGGCGAACGGAGTTACGACATCTTCAGTCGGCTCCTTATGGACCGAATCGTCTTTCTTGGAACGGGAATCGACGACAATGTCGCTAACATCATCCTAGCTCAGCTCCTTTTCCTAGATGCGGAAGACCCGGAGCGTGACATATACATGTATATCAACTCTCCGGGAGGAAGCGTTTACGCTGGCCTCGCCATTTACGACACGATGCAACACCTACGTGCCCCAGTCTCGACGTTCTGCGTTGGTATGGCTGCCTCTATGGCCGCAGTGCTCCTGGCAGCAGGAAAGCCAGGCAAACGGAACGCCCTGCCAAATTCTAGGATCATGATCCACCAACCGTCTGGTGGGTCGCATGGAACAGCATCTGACATCGAGATCGCCGCCCAGGAGATACTGCACATCAGGGAGAAGCTAAACGGGATTGTCGCGAAGCACTCCGGCCAGTCAGTGGAACGGATCGCCGAAGATGTAGATCGTGATCGCTTTATGAGCCCGCAATCCGCGGTCGAGTATGGCCTGATCGACCGCGTCTTAGAGGGTCCTGTCCAGCAAGTCGAAGGGAAACCAACCGATTCGGACTCGGATGATTAGTTCGGGAAAAGGAAATCGGCCATGACAGACACAAACCTCCGCTGCAGCTTCTGCGGGAAGTCCAAAGAAAGTGTAAAGAAATTCATCTCTGGACCCAGTGTGTACATCTGCAACGAGTGCATTTATCTCTGTAACGAGATCCTCGCGGAAGAAGAGGTCCGCGAGACGCCAGGTCAAACCGTTCCCTGCCCGACGCCCGAAGAGATCAAAAGCATCCTCGACGAGTACGTCATCGGTCAGGAGGAGGCGAAAAGGGCCCTCGCAGTCTCGGTCTATAACCACTACCGACGGGTCAACAACGAAGGTGTGATTGACGATGTAGAGATCGACAAGGCGAACATCCTTCTTATAGGGCCGACAGGCGTCGGCAAAACCCTGCTGGCTCAAACCCTAGCTCGAACGCTACATGTCCCCTTTACCATCGCGGATGCAACGACACTTACGGAAGCGGGCTATGTCGGCGAGGACGTAGAGAACATCCTTGTCCGTCTCCTCCAGGCTTCCAATTTCAACGTGGCGGAATGTGAGCGGGGGATAGTTTACATTGACGAGATGGATAAGATCGCTCGGAAATCAGAAAATCCATCGATCACCCGAGACGTCTCGGGAGAGGGTGTTCAGCAAGCTCTTTTAAAGATCTTAGAGGGCACGGTCGCCAGCGTGCCTCCCCAGGGTGGAAGGAAACACCCACAGCAGGAATACATCCAGATCGACACCAAGAACATCCTCTTCATATGCGGAGGGGCATTCGATGGTATGGAAGAGATCATTGAGGCACGAGTGGGAAGCAAAGCCATCGGGTTCACCGATGACGAAGCAAAAAACCATCCTGGCCCGAGCGAAAGTCTTGGTCTAATGGAGTTTGTTGAACCGGGAGATCTGCAGAAGTATGGAATCATTCCAGAACTCGTGGGACGCCTGCCAGTAAGCGTGCACCTGAATGAGCTAGATGAAGCGGCCCTTGTTCGTATCCTCCAGGAGCCAAGGAACGCCCTCGTGAAGCAGTACGAAAAGATGTTCGAACTGGAAGACATACGACTGATCTTCGATCCGGAAGCCATTCTTTCTATTGCTCGCAAAACACTAGAGCGCAGTACGGGAGCTCGTGGCCTTCGCTCTATCATCGAATCAGTCATGCGCGATATCATGTTCGAGCTGCCGTCACGAAATGATGTGAGCGAAGTAGTAATTACTAGAGAGTGTGTCGAATCCGGAGCCCAGCCCCTCCTTGTCCTGCATCAGGCAGACCAGGCTCTAGAGGCCTAAGGGCAGGAGTTACCGGTCCGAGCAGTAACAAAGCCCGCAAGAGGCCGCCGGCCCCTGAGCTCTTCCCTTTTGCGTCCCGGCTACACGACGTACCATACGCCGTCCACAGTTGAAACTCAGGGCTCCGAGACCATAACCCGGTGTCCGCCGACCAAACGTGTATGCCCACGCTGACTCGGGCCGAAGAATATGTAGAAGTCCCTGCTCGGCTTCCGGTGGTCGCGCTAAGAGACCTCGTGTTCTTTCCATACATCGTGCTCCCGATCCTGATCGGGAGACAAAGGTCGATGACCGCCCTGCGTGAGGCTCAAGACAACGAAGGGCTTGTTCTCCTTGTTACTCAGAAAGACCCTAGCGTCGACGATCCCGGCGGCAACGAACTCTTCAGGGTTGGGACGATCGCCAGGATCATCCAGGTCACTCAACTCCCGGACAGCACATCTCGAGTGGTACTCGAGGGACTGGGGAGAGCTAGGATCAAACGACTAACGACCACGACAGCAGCACTCAGGGCAAACGTAGAACTCCTACTCAGTAGTGAGACAGAAAACTCCGAATCCCTTGGTGATTCTGATATAAGTGCGGAGTTAAGTGAACTAAGTGAAACGGTGCGACAACTATGCGATGACTATGCGCACCTCCATG
>MDSY01053929.1_pt1 | contig 12545 bp, 13 predicted proteins | sample 811131 | NCBI WGS metagenome assembly MDSY01 (sample SAMN05326643, study PRJNA326480) | marine metagenome | isolation source: seawater | place: Atlantic Ocean: South West | collected 2010
TTAAAGAACCATGAGCAAGCTGCCGAAATTCAGCATATGATGGAACAGGAACAAGAACATCTTGATACCTTTGATACATTACTGAATGACTATAAGGTGCGCCCCTCTTTGTTTGACCCTGTCTGGGGTGTGGCTGGATTTATTCTCGGCGCAACGACGGCTGCCATGGGACCAAAAGCAGCTATGGCCTGCACCATCGCTGTTGAGGAAGTCATTGGCGAGCATTATGCCGCACAGGTTGAGCATTTAAAAGCACAGGGCCGCGAGCCTGAATTAACCAAAACACTTGAGAGGTTTCGCGATGAAGAGCTGGAGCACCGTGATATCGCCATTGAGCATGACGGGCGCGAGGCAACTGGCTATCCTGTTTTGCGGAGCGTTATCCAGACAGGATGCAGAACCGCTATCAAAATTGCTGAAAAATTCTAAGCTGGCTTAACCTGGCTGAGCCGCTCCTGCCCAGTAGATTAGGGCTTTACGTAAATAAGGGGATGTTGCTGGTAGCCTCTTCCAAAAGCTCACTATCCCAATATAGATAATCACGCCATGAATGATGCAGGAAGTTTGGCGGAAAAGCCCTGCCATTTTCCTGCAACTGCCGGACTTTCGGCACTGCCGGGGGCACCAGAGGATGCATCCCGCAATGGTGAGGCATCTTGTTTGCTTTTTTCAGATTACACGGACTGCAGGCCGCAACAACATTATCCCAGCGCGACCGGCCGCCTCGCGACCGCGGCACCACATGATCAAATGTCAGGTCAGACGCAGGAAGCTTATGATTGCAATATTGGCAGGTAAATTTATCACGCAAAAACAGATTAAAGCGGGTAAAGGCCGGATTGCGGCTCTGAGGTATATATTTTTTGAGTGCAATGACAGACGGCAACGGCATCGCACGAGATGGTGAACGCACAATTTCTTCATACTCAGATATGATGCTAACACGGTCGAGAAAAACCGCCTTTATGCTATCCTGCCATGACCATAAGGATAGCGGAAAATAGCTTAAGGGACGAAAATCTGCATTCAAAACGAGTGCGGGAGCATGCATGCCAGCATTCATAGAAATATAACCCTACCTTTCATGGGATTAGTCAAACACGAAGCCAGCCGTAACACAAGCCGCCTTATTGGCGGAATTATCAATATTTGGTATTTTAATGTTGATGAACACACCTAAATATTGATTTGCCTTGGCTAAGCTAGCCTTCGGACGTGACAGCGCTCATAAAACAGCGGCGGGCAGGCCTTGTGGCAAAAAAGGTGTTTGCGCTATGACGGGCTCAAAACACCTGACAAGAACTCGCCGAGATGGCTTATCACTTCCATATCAATGCCATGGCCTAACTGTTTGACCATATGCATGTCAGGTGCGGCGCCAAGTCCTTCAAGCGCTTCTTTGGCGTAGCCAAGCGCATGCGGCGGCACAACGGCGTCATCATCACCATGAACCAAAAGGATCGGAAAACTGGCATCAAGATGCCCTTTGCCAGCCACCTGTAATTCTTGTTGCTGGGACAAGGTAAGATAAGCACCTGATAGGCTAAAGACCCCGGCAATCCGTTGCTGATAAGACGGGCCCGCAGCAAGAGACAACATGCCACCTTGCGAGAAGCCGCCCAGGATGATGCGGTCTGCCGGAACATCCGTATCAAGGCTTAGTGCATCTAAGAGCTGATGGATAACTGTGGCGGCCTGCCAGCATAAATCAGGATGTTTCTGGCGGCCTCTTTCATCAAAACTTAATTCAAACCATTGCCTGCCAGCAGGGTTTGTAGAGCATATATCAGGAGCATCGGGGGTGAAAAAAGCAGTATTCCTGGCATGAGCCGGCAGGGCTTGCGCCAGCACATCTGATAATGGGGCAAGGTCGGTGCCGTCAGCCCCCCAGCCATGGAGAAAGATAACAATCGAGTCTATGCGTCCCTTTGTAAGCTTCGTCATACCATCAGCAAGACGAAAACGTCCCGAAAGAGATAGCCCAGATCCAATTGGAACAGAATGGTCAATCATTGTCATAAAATCATCCTCCAGCTTTGCTTTTTGCACCCTCTGTTCTACCATAATCATGAGAATAGGAAACCACTTCTCTTTCTCGCCATATCACAGTTACAGAGCAGTGACATTATATGCCTGAGATATTTCGAAATGCCCGCACCCGTTTTGCACCAAGCCCGACAGGCCGGATGCATCTTGGGCATGCTTATTCCGCGCTTCTTGCATGGCAGGAAGCGGGCTGTGATGCTGACCGGTTTCTGCTCCGGATTGATGATATTGATAGCTCACGCTGCAAGGATGAATTTACCGATCACCTCATTAATGACTTAAAGTGGCTTGGGATATTCTGGAACCAGCCGCCCTTATATCAATCTGCTCGTCGTCAGCGATATGATGCTACACTGGCATGGTTGGAATCTGAAAAATTAGTCTATCCATGTCACCTTTCACGAAAAGAATATGAGGCGAGCCTGACCGCCCCGCAGGACGGCCAAAACAGCCCGTCTGTGCCAAACACAGCGCTGAACCACACGGCAGTGCCAGCATTACGTCTTGATATGGATAGAGCTCTTGCACAGATAAAGCAGAAAAACCAGTCTTTAATCTGGCAAACGCACACCGGTGACACAATCACAGCTGACCCCCGTTCTTTGGGTAATGTTGTGCTTGGTAGACGCAATAGCCCTGCCTCTTATCATCTGAGTGTGGTCATCGATGACGCCGATAGCCAGATCGATCTTGTCGTTAGGGGAAATGATTTGCGCGCCTCAACAGACTTGCACTGCCTGCTTCAAACCCTGCTTGGATTGCCGTCCCCATTATATCATCATCATGAGCTTATCTGCGATGAAACCGGTCAGAGACTGGCAAAACGCAACAAGGCCCAAAGTCTTGCAACATATCGTAAAAATGGTCTGACCATTAATGATGTAAAAAACCTGTTGCCCCCGATCAACCCATCATAGCTGGCCTTCATAACTGGCAGAATTCTGGCCGACTTCTGGCTGGTTTTTGACATTCTGCCTAAATAAGTATCAATGACAACATTAGTTCGATAGATTTTTTACTTTTTTGAAACCGACACTGTTGACTTCGTGGGTGAAATGTTAATATATCGCAGTGCACAATTATTTTGTGCGTTTCCTCCCTAAACTTGGTCGTGAGTTCGCTCACGACCCTTTTTTTGCATATATCCTGCAGAAATTCTACAATAGAAAATCTTTATTTCTTAAATGGCATCAATGAAACATTCTTATTTTTATTGTGCAGTGCACCATTTTTACTTTTTATAGCAAAGAACGCTTCGTGCTCATTGCTATCGCCACCCCGATAATACTAATGGGGAGCAGCGCAGTGAGGGCCATAATATGCCAGCCTCCAATTGTATGGATAATGCCGGCTGAAAGTGACGCACAGGCAACCGCAGTAAAAACTGCCATGTCGGTTACGCCCTGAACACGCCCCCGTTCTTCCGGCTCAGTAACAAGCGTAACAAGTGAGGTTCCTGAAATATAAAGAAAATTCCAACCAATCCCTACGAAAAATAATGTGGCAAAATAATACCAGAATTGAAGCCCCGATAACGCCACTATGATGCCTGCGAGATAGAGCAGAAAACCTGCTGACATAATGGCCCGAATGCCAAATCTGGTTATCAGGCTGCCGGTAAAAAATGACGGGGCAAACATCGCAATAACATGCCATTGAATGACCCGCGCATTTAACGCCTCTCCCAGCAGACTAACATTCACAATTTGAAGCGGCACAGCTGTCATCAAAAAGCTCATCACAGCATAGCCGAGAGCGGCCGAACAGAGCGCCAGCCGAAACGCTGGCAACCGAAGAAAGGCACTTATCGGACGCCCCTGCTTTTCGCGCACCTCTACAGCTAATTTTGGCATCCCCAGCAGGACAGGAAGCGCCAGACATTGCACCAGAGCTGCGCCAATAAAGCACCCGGCATAAAGCGCACCATCTACAGCGCCAATCAGACGATATGAAATCTCAGGCCCGAAAATAGCCGCAACCAACCCGCCAACCAGCGCCAATGATACTGCTTTTGGCTTATCTTCAGGCACAACAATATCTGCGGCTGCATATCGGTAGAATTGAGCAATTGCATGGCCTGCCCCCAAGAGGCCAGACCCAATACAAAACAGAATAAAGTGTCCTAAATAAACAGCATAAGCCTGCATCAAAGCAGCGCATATTGACAAGAACGCACCGGCAAGAAAAACTGGACGTCGCCCAAACCGGGACATTAATAATGATGCTGGCAAGGTTACCAGCATAGTTGAGACAAATTGAAGTGACAGAGCAAAGGTTGCAAGCCATGCAACCGGCGATAAAATTGCGCCGGCAAGCCCTGTTGTGATGATATTGATATTCATCACCGTCATGGACAAAGCTTGGGCTGTTGTCATCCGCCACACCGAAGACAATACTGAAAAAGTAGAACCTGCCACGAATCTATTTTGCCTATGGAAAGAGAATTAGAGCGTTATAGCTTGTTAAACATTATCACAAATCATTAACTTTACTTCAATCATGAGGGGCAAAGCTAGCTCCTGTAACCCTGCTCCAATATGAAGACAGCCGGGGATCATCTACATGCAAACCATCTAAAAGAGCTCGATTTTCGACTTTTGGATAAATCTGGTCTGCAAGGAGAATTTCACTCCCAGATACTCGCCGCACTATATGCCGCCTTGTAAGCTGGCTCGGGTGTTGAAGGCCCGTAGCTTCCAGCATTTCTGCAACCGCAAATACAGTATTCGCTTGAAAGTTTTTAATACGGGCAGCCCTGTTGTTAACATCAACCGCACGATAGCGGCTAGGGTCCATTGTTGCCAGTCCAGTTGGGCATTCTCCTGAGGCACAGTCACGAGCCTGAACACAGCCCAAAGCGAACATAAAAGGACGGGCCATATTACACCAATCAGCGCCGAGAGCACACACTCGAACTACATCATAAGCACTCACAATTTTGCCAGACGCCGCAATCTTAACACGCTCGCGAAGCCCTGCACCTTTCAGGGTGTTTTCCACGAACACCAGTGCGTCTCGCAAAGGGCTACCTACATTATCTGTAAATTCTGCAGGTGCTGCACCGGTCCCACCCTCAGCTCCATCTACCGTAATAAAATCGACTGTATTACCAGTTTCAACCATGGCCTTTACAATAGCTATAAATTCCCAGGGGTGACCAATACAGAGTTTTATGCCAACTGGCTTACCACCTGACAATTTACGCAACCGGCATGCAAACTCAACAAGTTCAATCGGCGTTGAAAATTCAGAATGTCGTGATGGAGAAATGCAATCTTTAAATGGCTCAATGCCGCGCGCCTCAGCAATTTCTTGAGTAACTTTGGGCGCCATCAGCATCCCTCCATGACCTGGTTTAGCCCCTTGGGATAGTTTAATTTCTATCATCTTTATCTGGTCTTCTCTTGCAGTTTGGCTGAATGCTTCAGGAGAGAACTTTCCATCTTTATTCCGACATCCAAAATAACCTGTCGAAATCTGCCAGATAATGTCCCCGCCTCCTGCTCTGTGATAAGAGGAAAAAGAACCTTCACCAGTATTGTGGGCAAATCCGCCTAAACTTGCCCCCATGCTCATTGACTGAATAGCAGGTGGAGACATAGCGCCGAAAGATGTCCCAGAAATATTTACTAATGCAATATGATATGATTTATCCCCTTCACCTACCTGACAGCGAAAGTCTTTATCAACAATATGGGTTGGCAGCATAGAATGATTTAGCCAATTGTGGTCATCCCTATAGACGTTTAAAACAGTTCCCAAAGGACGGGCTGCCAGAATATTCTTAGACCGTTGATACACCATCACTCGTTGATTACGGGAAAAAGGCAGTTCATCACCATCATCTTCCCAGAAATATTGTCGTAATTCTGGACGAATGCTCTCAAAGAAAAACCTAAGGTGCCCAATTAGAGGATAATTAGAGAGAATGGCCCGTCGGCGCTGATTATAATCAAGCAAGCCTCGAAAAGATAAAACACCTGCAAGAGCGGCAACAACCCAGAAAACTGGAGTGAAAAAGCCTAAAATCAGACTCGCCCCTGTCAGTAGAATAACAAAAAACCAAACTGAATAACGGCCCAAAAACACCTCGCCCACAAAACACTCCCAAAAAACCTCAACACCTGTGCCAGTGAACAGGCAACTCAAACCTACAAATAGTGTGGTCGAAAGCCGACTGCTAAGCAACAGTTGTTAACTTGATAAGAAAAAGAGCGCATAAAATTAAGATTTCAGCTTTCGGCCAAATAATTCAAGCCGGTGATCAACCAGTTCATAACCCATATCTTCTGCTATTTTGGCTTTGAGCTTTTCAAGCTCTGCATGGTAAAATTCAATCACTTCACCTGACTCAATATCAATCAGATGTTCATGATGCTCGCCTGCTTCTTCATAACGAGACCGGCCATCACCAAATTCTATACGTTCAATAACGCCCACCTCTTCAAGCAGCTTTACGGTACGATAGACAGTTGCGATTGATATCGTATCATCCTGCCCAACAGATCTTATATAGAGCTGTTCCACATCGGGGTGATCAACAGACCCCTCGATTACCTTAATGATAATCTGGCGCTGGGCCGTCATGCGGATATTCCGCTTCAAACATTTATCTAGAAGAGTTTGGGTCACCTTTGCCTCCCTCGCCGTAATGAGTGTAATGGGAATTAACCACCAATCAACCCCTAGTGGAAACTGCCTGCTCTATTATTTATCTGACTTCGCGCTCATTCTCAGATGTCTGCGCCGACGATGATAAAAGAACCAAACAGAGATAGGAAATGAGACGATATAAAACCCTGCTAATACAAGGTAGGCTACCCATGGCTTGATAGCTATCAGACTCCCGAACAAGGCAACCATTGCAAGAAACGGCAAAACTGCGCCGCTTGAAACAGATAATGTTTTACCGTTGAATGTTGGCATTGTGCTTACTGCTCCAACACCGATAAGCACAAGAACAGCTGATACAACTGCTGGTTCACGCAAAATTGGGGCATCAATTACATGCAGAGCAACAATCGGTAGAAGCGCAAGAAAGCCTGCTGCTGGCGCTGGTATTCCGGTAAAAAATGACTTTGCGTAATCCGGCCTGTCTGGCAATTCAGAATTAAACCGGGCAAGTCTTAATATGATACATACAACGTAGAAAAGTGCTGTTCCCCACGCGATATTGCCAGAATCTTCGAGCGCCCAGAGATACAAGCATAACGCCGGAACAACCCCAAACACAATCGCATCTGACAGGCTGTCTAATTCAGCGCCAAACACACTTGTTGTTTTAAGCAATCTCGCCATTCTACCATCTAGCGCATCAAAAATCGCCGCCAGCGATACCATTGCTACAACAAGCGACCAGTTCTGATCCAACGCAAAACGGAACGCTGTAAGCCCCGAAACGAGCCCGCCAATAGTCAACATATTTGGCAAAATCCAGCCAAAAGAAACAGTGCGAAACTTTTTCCGCGGGGCGCGTGGTTTTTTACTAAAGGGCTCCATCACTTCTCAGTATATTGTGTTGCAAATCAGTATATCAGGTTTAACAGAAAATAAGCGAGAACTGTCTGTTCTATCAGCTAATTTCTAGCGCGGTCTTGAGCGTTTACTAGAGAGATCGGCAAGAACAGTTTCACCAGCAATCGTCTTTTGCCCCACAAGAACAAGCGGCGCAATCTCCTCTGGCACCCAGACATCTACCCGGCTACCAAATCGAATAATGCCAAACAACTGGCCAGCACTTAGCTTATCATCCACATGAACGTCACACAGAATGCGGCGCGCAACAAGACCTGCTATCTGCACAATGCCAATATGGGGGACACGTTTATCACCCGTATCAAGACGTTGGACCATCCGTTCATTCTCATGATGAGCCTTATCAAGACTTGCATTCACAAACTTACCTTTAACATAAATTTGATGCCCAATCGTGCCCGCAAAAGGACTGCGGTTTACATGCACATCAAACACATTCATGAAAATACATATACAGCGCCATTTACCAGGAGGCAGTCCTAATTCAGCAGGTGCCTTTTCAAAACCTGTTGCGATAATACGGCCATCGGCCGGCGCGATAATAAGGTCAGGCGATTCTGGTGTAATACGCTCAGGATTTCGAAAAAAATAAACGCACCATAATGTTGCCGGAACACCAATGAGAAAAAACGCATCAGCAAAAAACCCAATTGCCAGCGTTACCGCAGCAAATAAGCCGATGAACGGCCAGCCTGCCGGGTGTATCGGAACCAGCATATCATCACGAATCGCAGTAATAATGTTCATAAAATCGTCAAAACCCTGTAAAAAACGTTGTTAATCGCGCTAAATTAAGCACCGGTATCAGGAATAAGACCAACAGACTCGATGCCTGCAACAGCGGCTATCTCATCATTGTCAGATGCATCGCCCGAAATGCCAACCGCTCCAATAATAGCCCTTGATGCATCCTTAATCAGAACACCGCCCGGCACAGGAATGAAATCGCCATTTACCATTCTGCCAACAGCATCAACAAAATATGCCTGAACTTCTGCACGGTCCCCAAGGGCGCGTGACCCCATCCCCAAAGACAAGGCAGCATTTGCTTTACCATGTGCAATTCTATGGCGGTCAATCGACGTCCCGTCCTGATTTATACAAAGACGCAAACTTGCCCGACTATCAAGAACCGTAATACAGAGAGGCTTTAGGCCAAGTTCTGCACCTTTTGCTGCTGCTGCCACTGCAATCTTCTGAGACTGCTCAAGCGAGATATTTGTCATAGTATTAGTTACCCTTTTAGTTTTAAATGAGGGGGGACTGTTGTCAGCAGACAAGAGTTTGGCTCTCTTGCCACCAGAGTGTGGATTAATTCTGCTAGTTATATACGCTAAATCAGGGGCAAGGGTCACGCAGAAAATAATTTTCCCGCATCTCCTCTCGCTGCTTAACAAAAATATAATATATTATGGTCATCGCACACTTAAAAACAGATGTTATGGCCATCACACCTCTAAAACAGCGGTAAAAAGAACGAAGGTGCTTACCATTTTCAAAAACCACCCAAGAACTACTCACGCACCACTATTGCAATCTTGATTTTTTTTAAAAAATAAGTGAAAGTAATTTCGTCTTAAGTAAATTAAATAGTGTTTTGAGCATAAATTCTCGTTATTGTAAGTCTACAACAACAAAAAGGCTCTTAGGTTTAATGGGTCTACAGCGAGTAAAGATGAGGAGTGTCCGCATGAAAAAGAGCACAGCGCAAATCATTGCAGGAGCATGCACAGCGTCGCTCATCGCAATGAGTAATGCATTTGCTGGCGGTGCCGTAGATACCACCACATCCCAAGCAGCCTCAGATGGCGCTACATCTGGGCAAGCGAGCGAAATGCTTTCTCAGACACCAGCAAGCGCTGCGAGTGCAAATGCCACTCAATCAACTGCGAATAGTTCTGCTAGATCCGCTGCTGCCAAAACAGCCGAACTCCCCCAGTCAAAAGCAGCCCGCCAAAACCAGGAAAAAGGGTTTGAAGCTGTTGAAAATGACGAACTTCTTATCGACACAACCTCTGTTGGAGATGGTGATGGTATGGGAAGTATTCAGATCCAGTGGCAGATTTCAGATGATGGCGATATCTGGTTGAGCCTGCCTGGCGCTATTCGCCCTAGCTTTGTGCCACGCGATTCTGAAGTCGGCCGATATTTGCGCGTACAGATTTCTTATGTTGACGGTCAAGGCAATCCTGAAATGCTCATTAGTCCGATGTCCGAAGCTGTGGTGAATGTAAATGACCAGCCTATGGGCATGCCTATCATAAATGGCGAACCAAAAGAAGACAGCCAATTGACAGCCGATTTATCCCGAATTTCTGATGAAGACGGCCTTGGTGAGGTGTCAATTATATGGCAACGTTCATCAGAACGTCAAAACTGGGAAAACTTTCCCGATCAATTTGGTAACATGCTTGAACTCACGCAGAGCGATGTTGGCTTTAATTACCGGTCTGTTGTCAGCTACATAGATGGATTTGGTACACGAGAAACACTTGTTTCCGAGCCATCAGGCATTGTTATAAATGTTGATAATCCCTTGGAAGGCGAGGTCACCATTAGAGGCCAGGCGACTGAAGGTGCTGAACTAATTGCAAATACAAGCTCATTGACTGACTATGATGGCATAGCAAGTTTGACCCTGTTCTGGGAGGCATCAAACGATGGCCGTACATGGGAGCCAATAGCTAGTTCTGGCGAAGCGCGCCGCTTAAATTTGCCTCAGGCACTTGTCGGTAACCTTATTCGTGCCCGCGCTAACGTTGTTGATAATTTTGGTGTGGAAACAGTTGTCTACAGCACAGCAACAGAAGCTGTTCGGAACATCAATAATAAGCCAGACGGTAATATCTTTATTAGACGGGTAACAAACTAACCTTTTGTAATGTTAAAATTATTCTGAAAAAAGCGGGTTAAGTGACCCGCTTTTTTCATGGTCTACTTCCAGCAATAAAGATGTCTTATTTTTTCAGGAAAATAACTATGTCGGCAGAGAAAAGAGTAGCAAACTACTTTTTTTACTTCACGAATTTCTTACTTTAGACTTATACTACAAATAGTATGACGAACTCTGTGAATGACACAAGTTATAGAGATGTAGCGCCGGTGGCGCCTTTCCCTATCGTCTGCCTTGTATACGACCCTATCTCTTCATATATCTTTTCTGATAGCAAGGAGTTTGAGAATGCTGACACCTGACCAAGACCTGCGTCTAAGCGGCGAGGTTATTCCCTTTCAGCCACGCAAAATAGCTGAGTCTAGCATGGTAACAACAACAATTGCTGCCTTGGTAGCTGTTACAATTTCGCATGATAGCTCTTGTTCTCCTGAAGATAAGTTAGCAGAACTCGTTGAGCAAAGCGGAGAAGCTGAAGTGCTAGAGTTGGCTGATGCCTATGATATGTTTCCATCAGACGATACTGAGCCAGCTATGAATTTAACGCCCGCGGCTATCAACGATAATTAATTGCACTTGAGACCTAACTCTTTTTGGAGGGTTGACAGGCAGTTATGCTAAAAAATACTGCCTGCCACTTGCATCCTGCGAGATGCTTGCATGGGTATTTTCGCAAAAGCCTCCTCTTTTCTGGTATAATTTTTGTATCGGCATAGTTACTCTTTGCACCAGAAGGGCTTATACGTCGTCTAGGATCGTTCCTTCTGCTCCTTTTTATTTTTATGTGAGAGATTTATGGGTGAAATTCTTTCCCTGACCATTCCATTTTTCGGGATTATTCTTCTGGGTACTTTTTCACGCAGTTCGGGGTTTTTTGACGAACACGCAGGACGGATTCTGGCACGATTTGCCTTTTTTGTTGTGCTACCTGCTTTCATGTTTATATCGATTACCTCTTCACCAGTATCTGAGGTCGCCAACCCTCACTTTATTCTTCGCTATGAAGCTGTAACCATCATTATTTTTGCGCTTGGCATTGTGTTTGCCACCCGCATTCTTGGGTTATCAGGCCGCTCATCAGGCATTTTTGCCCTTAATGCTACCTATCCGAATTATGGCTATATCGGTGTCCCCCTTGCTATTCTTGCTTTTGGGGAAGGCGCTGTTGTGCCGATGTCTCTTATTCTTGTATGCGATAGCATTATGCTGCTCCTGCTGACGGCTATTTTTACCCGAGATACGGGGTCGGGTGACCTAACGTCTGCCCTCATAAAAATGCTGCGTTCAATGTCACGCAACCCACTACTGCTGTCAGTTCTCACAGGCTTTACATTCTCATCCTCTGGGCTAACCCTGCCACAAATGCCTATCTTTTTTCTTGATCTGCTTGCAGGTGCTGCTGCGCCAACAGCTCTTTTTGCTCTTGGCATTACCCTTGTTGGTCAGCCCATTCGGTCAGCGCGGGCTGAACTTGGTGCAATTACAATCCTGAAGCTGGTGATACATCCCCTTCTCATGGCAGGGGTTATGCTGACAATGCCTGGTCTTGATATATTATGGATTCAAACTGCTATCTTATTTGCGTGCCTACCTGTTGCAGCAAACGTATTTGCCTTATCTGAATTCTACCAAGCCTATAGCGGCCGGACCGCAACATCTATCATGCTCACAACCCTAATTGCCAGCGTCTCTGTTCCAGCAACACTCTATGCATTAACGATGCTTAGCAAAGCCAGCTAGGACATAAAAAAGAGCTCCTTTCGCCACGGGAAAGGAGCTCTAATAGTTAACAAATGATAATTGCTATTTGCTACTTCATCATTTTGTTTACAAAAGACCAGGCAAACGGCATGCCGAGTGAGGCAATCACAAGCTTTAGCGCATCACCGTAGAGAAACGGCAACATGCCAAAACTTACAGCCCTTTCGAACCCGATTAGCTGAGACAGCCATGTAACACCACAGGCATAAATAAGTATTGTGCCAATTACCATGCTGAGAGCAGTTGTGACAAATGAGCGGGACCAACCACGTTCTGCCAAAAAGCCAAGCGTAATAGCAGCAACAAAGAA
>MDSY01081984.1_pt1 | contig 12544 bp, 9 predicted proteins | sample 811131 | NCBI WGS metagenome assembly MDSY01 (sample SAMN05326643, study PRJNA326480) | marine metagenome | isolation source: seawater | place: Atlantic Ocean: South West | collected 2010
ATAAAATAAATAAAAGAATTAGAGTTGGATCACTCCCAGCTTTAATTATGATTAAAGGATTTATTAAATCCTAAGTCTCGTTTCAATATATATATATGAACGTTACCAATTTCTTCGACAATCAGTTGCAAGTCATATTACCTGAATTGTTTATTCTATTAAGTGTATCCACTTTACTTCTAGTAGGGGTACAATACTCTACTTCTGAGAAGGATGGCTACCCAGTGGTAGTTAAACCTATTGCTTGGATGGTAATTTTGGTCACTTTCTTAGCAGTATTACTTGTATTTAATAATTCATTTAATACTACTTTATTATTCAATAATTTATTAATCCATGATTCTTTAACTAACATGGTAAAAGCTGTCTTATTAATGTCTACAGGAGCTTGTCTTCTTGTATCTTTTAATTATATCCGTCAGGAAAAAGTACATGCTTTTGAGTTCTCATTACTAATGTTGTTCTCTATTCTAGGGTCAATGGTTGTTGTTTCTTCATATGATCTGTTAACAATGTATCTAGGTATTGAAATGTCTAGTTTATGTTTATATGCATTAGCTGCCTTCACAAGAAAGTCTGCTTTTTCTACAGAAGCTGGTCTAAAGTACTTTATTTTAGGTGCTTTTGCATCTGGTATTCTATTATTTGGAATGTCTCTTATCTATGGATTAACAGGAACTACAAACTATGAAGATTTAGCTAAAATTTTAATCGGAGTTTATGAATCAGGCCTTGATATTCCTAATGGATTAGTGGTTGGTATGGTTTTTATTATTAGTGCTCTTTTATTTAAAGCTACAGCAGCTCCTTTCCACATGTGGGCACCTGATGTATATGAAGGATCACCTACTATTGTATCTACATTTTTCGCTGTAGTGCCTAAGATTGCTATTCTAGGTCTTTTTGTAAGACTTTTAATGTATAGTTTCCATGATTTAATGGACTCTTGGCAAATAGTAATTCTTTTATCTGCTATTATGTCTATGGTGATTGCTGCATTTACAGCTCTAACTCAACGTAAAATTAAGCGATTCCTTGCTTATAGTTCAATAGGTCATGTAGGATATCTTCTTATTGGTCTAGGGACAGGTACAGTTGAAGGAGTTCAAGGTCTTTTTGTTTATACATTAATTTATGTAATTATGACTCTAAATGCTTGGACCTTCGTATTGTCTACTGAATTTGGACATAAAAAAGGACGTGCAGTCTATTTCACAGATTTAATTGGATTAGGTAAAATGAATCCCTTATTAGCTATCACATTTACTTGTACTCTATTATCTATGGCAGGGATCCCACCTTTAGCTGGGTTTTGTGCCAAAATGTATGTATTCTTCTCCGCAATGGAAGGTGGAATGTACTTAGTAGCTTTTATTGGTGTAATGTGTAGTGTGATTGGTGCATTTTATTATCTACGATTCATTAAAATTATGTATTTTGAAAAGTTAACTAATTGGGTATCTTTTAACCAAGTAAGTCGAGAAGCTTCTATTATTTTAGGATTATCTTTCTTATTTATTATTGGTTTCTTTTTAAACCCTTCATTGTTATTGACATTTACGCATAAAATAGCACTTCTTTTAGTAATTTAAGAATATACTTTCAGTTCATGAAAAGTATTGTCTGGGTAGCTCAGTTGGTAGAGCAAAAGACTGAAAATCTTTGGGTCAGCGGTTCAAGTCCGCTCCGAGACAAGTAACTACCTTACTAAGATTTAAATTAAATGACAAATATTATTATTTCTGGACCTTCTATCAAAGAGCTTAAAACAGTTTATAACCGATTCTTATTATTAGATCCTTCGATGAAGGTTGTACGATTGCCTATTAAATATAAAAAGTTTACCACAATTCGTTCCCCTCACGTAACTAATAGATCTCGTGAGCAATTCGAAGCTTTAACATTTAAGTGGGTTTTACTGACTAAAATCCCTTCCGATATAATAAAACGTTATCTCCAAACATCTGGGATACGTGATTCGAATCCTGGTGTACTTATGAACTGTAAAAACAAGCAAAAATAAAAAGAACTATACACCTATAAAAGTTTTCCGAGATGACCTTATAAAGTAAAGTCTTATCTTTATATAACATTTCAACTTTTATAGTAAAACCTCAATAGTATAGTTATAAAAAATACCCTAAACAGTAATAAAACCTGTTTCTCTTTAGAAATATTGGTGAAGAGTTTTAACAAGGGGTAGACAAGGTGGTTTATTTTACAAGGTTTGTTACCTATAGAATAAAGCCCAATAACCTACGTTTATCATATTTTAAGGATTTTATAAACGTAAGTACCCGTAGCTCAATAGGCTAGAGCATTCGACTACGGATCGAAAGGCTGAGAGTTCGAATCTTTCCGGGTATATGAAAATTTATTATTAGAAAGTGAAAAGCTTAAAAAAACAATTAAATTATAAGGAATTACTAGACTTGACAATGAAAATTGTAAAGATAACTAGATCAATAGGGAAGTTTACCCTGGAGAACTTTGAAGTAGAGATAAAAAGCGTAAGCCAACCAGTAAGTTCTTTGGTAACGTTGGATACGTACTCACAAACAGCACTTATAGCTATCGTTTTATTGCTAGGAATCGGTTTATATTTAAGCCGAAGTTTTTTCCAAGGAATACAAAAACGTATAGTGAATTATATGGAAGGAAATTTACTTCCTCATATTCCCCTCTTTAAAGTCTATTACGATAGAGGATTTTTTACCCTATATTTGACTATTTCGTGGTTAATATGTTGGTGTAGATATTCCGGTGGTCTCATTATCGATTCGAATATAGGAGCTCAATTTATTTCCATAGTCCTTTTAATGTTGATTGCACTAATCATTTCATTAATATTTGCATTACTGTTGACTATTTTCGAAGATCTTAATGAAATTATTAGTGCCCTACATTTTTACGTGTGCTCAACATATAGAATGTATTTAAGAATAATTTTACGTATATATGTTTTACACATTTATACAATGAATAATAACATTAGGGCGTTTTTACGTTTTATGTTTTTATTCAGTTTATTCGCCGGGTATTTATTCACAAACTCTCCGGTAATTTTAAGTTTATGGCTTACCATTATTTATTTAGGAGTTTATTGTGAGTATATTATTAAAGAAGTGTTTTTAAGTAACCAAATAATAGAAAATCTTGAAACGCCTATGTATCCAATAGATCCAGAGAGTTTTTTGTATTATTTTAGGTTTCCTTACTGGAAAAATAAGTTACCCTATTTCTATGATGAGGATGCTTATGAAAGGGGTTATTATTTTAGGGCAATGCATCCCAAAAGATTCGCTCAACATGTGGAGTGGCATAATAGCTTCATGAATAGTTTAAAAAAAAGTCTTAAAAATATGCAAGATCCTAGATATGTATACGCGCAACTATCTATGGGGTTAAAGTCCATGGATGCTATGAGTATTAAGCAAGAAGAATCAACTAAACAAACTCTTAAAATCCTTGAAAAAAGAATATTAAAGGAATACCCTCAGTCGAAAACGGTTATCGAGGGACTTAAGGGAGAAATTCTTGCAAAATACCCACATTGGCGCAAAGATCTTGCAAAAAAACCCATTGATATGGGTCCTTTTGATCAAAAGCTTGAGGAAATGGGAGTGAGGACTAAAGATGGAATTACCGTACAGCATGAAATGACTCCTGAAGGACTTAAATTCAAGAATCGATATGGGCATCCTAATGCTTTTGAGTATGCATATATGATGCCTAGTTTAGTTCTTAAAATGTACTCCCTCTATCCAGTCCAGCATGCTGAATTCGTCATCGGTAAAGATGGTGTTGTTCGCCCCTATGGTGAGACTTCTGCCCAAAAAGCAGCACAAAAAGTTTCAACTGGGGATCTTACTAAAAAAAATAAATTTACAAATATTAAATAAAATAAATGATAATAAATAAAATTTATGAGATCATAACAAATGTACCTGTCCCTAGTACCTCAGATTTCTTTGCGTACATGGTGGATCTGGGATCGTCCGACCAAGCTCTTTGCGGTATTATTTTATTGATAGCAATCGGCCTTTATTTCAGCCGAAAGCCTTTGAAAAAAATGGTAGATAAACAGAAACGCAAATTGATTCAATATGCAGAAGGGAATTTATTTCCTTATACGCCTAACTTGAAATTATATTATCAAAGAGGGTTTTTTACCCTATATTGGACGATAGTATGGCTAGTATGTCGATTTACTATCATAAAACCGATATTTTTCATTTTAAATGAAACTATTGATTCTATAATATTTGCCAGATTCTTGGCAGTCATTCTTTCAATGGGAATCGCCCTAATACCCTCGTTAGTACTAACTTCTATCTCAGATCTTAATGAGACAGTAAGTGCTGTACACTTTAACTTGTGTGTTACATATAGAATGTACTTAAAAATAATCTTAAAATTATTTGTTATTCGTACTTATGCGACTAACACTAAAATTAAAGAATTTTTAAGTTTTCTATTCTTATTTTCACTATTTCTTGTATATTTATTTACAGGTTCTTTAATGGTTTTAACTTTATGGTTAACTATAATTTATTTCGGTATCTATAGTGACCATATTATTAAAGAAGTGTTTTTAAGTAACGGTATTTTCATTGAAGATGAAATTTCGAGTTTAAGTCAAACAATCAAGCCAGAGCGATTTTTGTTTAACTTTCGATTCTTTTATTGGCTGAATAAGTTACCTGACTTCTTTAACCAAGAAGCTTATACCCAAGGTTACTCGTTTGAGGCCATGGATCGGGAAGAATTCTTCCAGCACGTAACTATATTCAATGAGTGGTTAGAGTCTAGAAAAGAGGTAGAACAGCATTTTGAAAACCCTCGCTTTAAAAAAGCAATTGTATTAGCGGCCTTAAAGTCTGAAGGCGCTAAGGATCTAAAAACAAAAGACATACTTATTAAATATATAAAGGAGCTAGATAAAGAGATATCTAGTGAAGAACAGAAAAATAGAAAAGACATTAAAACATTCACTAGTTCTCAGAATAAACGTTCTTATCATTCAACACCTAAGTCTTATATGATGGACGGTGAGGATGGGGGTCGTTCACAAAGTAATACTAGCAATGCTGGGCGCTTTGTATTTCCTACATATGAGAGACCCATGGATTTACAAGAGATTAATGATGCTCTCAATGTAGCGAATATCGAAGTTAAGGATGGTGCTTTAGTAGATATAAGAAGGAACGAAGGGATTACAGACGTATTGATCCAATACCCTCACCTGGATGATACAAATGACTCATTACCTGGTTTTAAAATAAATACAAAGGCAGCAATCACCATAGTCATAAATGCAGACAACGGTAACCTAAAAGGTACTATGAAGTTTGTAGATCAAGAAGAATCCTTTGGTAAGAACTTACCAGCAAAAGAAGCTGCGGGTGCAAGTGCAGCAGAAGCTGCAACTAAATCTGGAGGATCTGTAAAGCAGGCTTTGAGTAAACTGAACTTCAATAAAGGAAGTAAGCGTGTTGCAGTTGGTGCTGCTGTGATAACTGCAGGCCTTACAATAGGGAATCTAGTGGAAGATGTTTGGGAGAAAACTCACAAACCTCACTCGTTTTACAACGAGGTCGTTAAACCTACCTTAGATGATGTTAAGGAAACGCTTAGTAAGCCAAAACCATCAGACACAAAATAACCCGGCCGTAGGGTGGAGTGTGGCCAAGCGGTAAGGCATCTGTTTTTGGTACAGAAAATCAAAGGTTCGAATCCTTTCACTCCAATGGTATAAAGTCCGCATCGCATTAAAATTATACCAGGGCTTATAACTCAGTTGGTTAGAGTATACGCCTGATAAGCGTAAAGTCGGTGGTTCAAATCCACCTAAGCCCAGTGAAAAAAAATAAAAATATTAGAGGCCTTAATTTATAACTTATGAATAAGGTCTCGCCCGGGTGATTAGCTCAGTTGGTAGAGCGTCTCGTTTACACCGAGAATGTCGGGGGTTCGAATCCCTCATCACCTAAACCAATTTCATAAAACCATTCCGCACTTATGATAAGTTATTAAGCTAAATACTTGTAATACAGGGAACCATGCTAAAATTGAAATAAAAATATGCCTTAAGGGAGGATGGAGCAGCTCGGTCAGCTCGTCAGACTCATGATCTGAAGGTCGTTGGTTCAAATCCAACTCCTCCCAATATCGCAAAGCATGCTTTTAAATCTCGTAACGAAAAGAATGATAGTACCCACCTATGTGGCTGCATTAATGGTAACATTAATCGTGGCATCGATCTTATGGTGGTATGCAAAAACCGTGGATATATTATTTGAGTATCCATTTACGAACCGGAAGGCAAATGCCCAACAAGGTGGGATTCTCGACATAATGACTGGATAGTCTTACTTATATTATAATAATAAAATGTCTAACAAACAAACCGAAAGTTTAATTAAATTACTTGAAAATATCCAAGATATACCGAACGTAGTCGTAATCGGTGGAGCTCTAGCATTGACTGGTCTTTTAGTCTTTAGGACCAGGTCAATATCATCACGCCAGGCAGGACCAGGAGTCCAGGAAAGTCATAATGGGGATTCACTCACAGTGACCGAAATTGATCCGGTGTTGGATCCCGTTATTGGTCCAATGGGACAAGAAAAAGAATCAAGTGTTCCTTTGGAAGAACAAGATACTACCTTAGACAATGTTCAGGAGACTAAAACAGCGGAATCTAATCCAGAATCTGACTTTGAATTTGAATCTAAGTTTGAGTCTTTCCCCGAACCTGAGGCCACCTTAATTGTTCCCTCTTCAACCACGGAGATCGCGGAAAATATTTCTGAAATTGTTCCTCCTTGGCTCTGGAAGATCATACTTGATTCGGGTTCACATGCTCGAAACTTGTCCCCTGAGTATGAAGGGGTATTATATATATTCGGCTTCTTTCTAGCTGTTTATGCTATGAATGAGTTTTCGAACGGTAGAATTCACTCAGAATTCCCAGGCCGTGCAGATTTGAGTAAAAACCAAATCTTAAATTTTATTATAGAAACTGGACAAAAACTTGGACTAGTTATTAATGGTAATAAGTAATATCTGTACTAAATTGGTTGAGCCCTTACTCCTTCCAGTTTAGCTAGTCTGTATAATAATTTTAATTTATTATTATTTTCATTAACGCTTTTATTCATATTTTAGAAATACTAAGGAAAGAGAAGGTTATTCTATAGGCAATTCAGGCCTTAAAAGGTACTGCCTTGTCTACCCCTTGGTAAAAGTGAACAGTCTTATCTTTCCTATTGATTTTACGAATATATCTGACTCATTGGTTTTACTAAGATATATTCACATAAAGGGAAGTACTTTCGTCGTATACATCTAAGTGGATTCGAACCACTGACCTGTAGCTTAGAAGGCCACTGCTCTAACCAGCTGAGCTATAGATGCATAAGGGATTTATGAGTGTTTAATTCTATAAAGGGGTAGACAAGGTAGTACCTTTTAAGACCTAAATTGCCTATAGAATAAGACTCTGTTTTTAAAGAATCGTACTTTTTCGTTTAAAGAAGAATTAGACAAACCATTACCCATTTAGAGTAATAGATACCCCTAATATTTTAATTTAAATTATTTTTCCAGTTAAGTTCACCTGTAAAAATAGATGAGTAATCACTATTCAGTAACTCAGTACACTTAGCCATTGTTGAAGAAGATTTAGTAATATTACATGTTACATAAAAATTATCTACATTTGTAGGATTAATAATATCTGTCTTAGAATGAGCTAAACTTAAACTATTTAAATACAGATCATTTACACCTAATCGAATAGATGGTAATACTGATACTCTATTTAATGACTGTGCTGAAGGTACTTTATCTACCAATTGACTTAACAATTCATCTTTAGGTAAAGCCAAAGATACTTCCTCTGGACCATCACCTATAAAATCATTTAATGCATCCACAATAAACCAATCTTCACGAGCATATCCTGGTGGAGTTAAAGCACGTCGAGTTTTTTGTGGACGACCTTCTGTGTTAAAGAATAAAGCATCTTTTTCTGTATAAGCCGCACCTGGCAAGACAACATCCACATAAGAAAGATCTTCACTTCCATGGTGACCTTGGTATACGATAAATGCATCAGGACATTTCTTAATATAATGAGCTAAATTATCTACACCAATACAATATAAGAAAGAACTCCAGGGCTTTATATCTCCAGAAGAATCTAATCCTAATTGAGCAAAACCGTTTTGAGAAGCATTAGGTTGAAGGTAGTTTAAAGAAGATCTCTCTGAACCACTTACCTGACTAATATTACGGTCAATTGTAGTTAAAGCTTGGGCAGCTAAATTTCCAGAAGGACTTTCAACTAATCCAGATCCTACAATAATTAGAGGATTTTTAGCTTGAGCAAGGTCACTAGTTAACCAGTGTGTTCCATTAGCTAAATTAAATAAAGCATTTAAACCATTACCTGCATCTTCAGTCTTAAAAGTATAAGAACGACGACTACCTTGGTAAGAAATATTTGCTATCTTAAAATTACCTTGTAGGATACGCTTTCGGATACGTGCATTGATAATAGGAGCTTCTTTACGTAAGTCACAACCTACAAGTAAAATAAGATCAGATTCATCAATTGCTCCTATAGTGGAATTGAATGTAGAATTTTCTAGAAAATCTGAACAAATTTGACCTTTTCCAAATTCTGATGAGATATTAAATGAACCTTGTGATTGAAGAAATTCTTTTAAAGCAAAAGCTGTTTCCACATCCACAGATCCCCCTAAAACTCCACCAATATTTTGAGGCTTAATAGTTTTTAATTTTTTAGAAATATAAGTGAAAGCCTCTACCCAATCTACAGGTACAAGGTTTCCACCTTTACGAACCATAGGTCGTGTTAGACGCTGACGTTTTAATCCATCATAAGAGAAACGTGTTTTATCAGAGATCCACTCTTCATTAATATCCTCATTTAATCGAGGAATAATACGCATAATTTCTGTACCACGGGTGTCAATACGAATATTACTTCCTGTTGAATCAAGAGTATCAATACTTTCTGTAGTTTTTAGTTCCCATGGACGAGAAGTAAAAGCATAAGGCTTTGATGTTAAAGCTCCAACAGGGCATAAGTCAATAATATTACCTGAAAGTTCAGATTTAAACATTTTTTCTACATATGTTCCAATTTCTGTGTCGATTCCTCGAGAAGTAGTTCCTAAAACTTCCACTCCGGCAACTTCTGTTGCAAAACGAACACATCGTGTACAATGAATACATCTAGTCATAATTGTTTTAATTAATGGACCTAAATTTTTATCTTCTACACCACGCTTTTTTTCCATAAAACGACTTCGATCACTACCATATATCATAGCTTGATCTTGTAAATCGCATTCTCCTCCTTGTTACAGTAGCCAAGAGATCTCTCATCTCGGCCCTGATTCAAAACTGTACGTGAGACTCTCGCCTCATACAGCTCCTAGTACCTCCAGCATGGTTTACCGTTCCATTTGCTGTTTTATAAATTTTTCTTTGCAACCGAAATACAGTCAATAATATTACCTCGATCCAGTCGATCTGGTTCCATCTAATGAAATTTAGACCGGGACGAGTTCTAACATCGGTTTCCATTATTCGTTTGTTATTCTTTATTAATTCCTTATGAATTTATGTTTTACTCACGAATTTATGGTTCCAGGTTGCTTTCCAGAATCTGGAGAAAATTCTCAATTTATGAGTCACCTGAGTACGTGGGCATATGCTATCCATTACAGATAACCATTCGCTTTTTACTCAATCCTTCGCCTAATTAGCATGCAGCTGGTTGCCCACCTTCTTCCGTACCCATCAAATATATGAGTTACAGTAGTTAGGAGCTAATTAGGATTTCCTTGTTCCGTATTTTCAATTGGTTTGAGTTGTAGGGCTCACTGCTATACACCGGTGATCTTGTAGGAGAACGAAAAGACAGCGACCAATGTCTTTTCCAGATCACATATCGATATTCCGAATGCGGGGCTTTCCCCTTGCGGGCAGTACCAAATTACGCCCCCGCGTCCTATTCACGGTGCTTCAGTCACAGTGTTCAGTTACCTTAACCCTCGTACACTCTTGCTTGGCGTTCGTCGTGAGGCTTGGTCTACATCACTTCTCGCCTTTTAGCCGGGCTTCAGACCCAAGGTTACCATACCTTACGCATGCCGGCTATGCTTTCACTCCGTTCTCAGAAGGGTAGAACTTGATTGGACAGGACCTAATAGTCTATTCAATCTCATCTACATTAAAAATACAGTTCAACACGTTTTCCTCGGGAGAATTCCCAAGTTTGAGAAGAACTCATTAACGATGTTGATTAATCTCGAATACTTAAAGTAAACTTCAATTAATAACAAGTCGCACGATCACAAATAGGACAATCTAAAGGATGATTTAATAAAAGAAATTCAAGTACACCTTCTCGAGCTTTTTTAACTAGAGGTGTATTAGTGAATACTTTCATTCCTGGCATTGCAGGGACAGCACAAGAGGCTTGTGGCTTGGGAGATTTCTCAATCTCTACTAAGCACATACGACAATTCCCTGCAATTAGTAAACGCTCGTGAAAACAGAAACGCGGGATTTCTAGTCCTAAGACTTCACAAGCTTGTAATACTGATGATCCTTCTGTAACTTGTACATTGATACCATCAATACTTACGTTTATTTTATTTACAGACATAATAAATAAATAAAATAAATCTAATTTAAAGTGAAACTAAAAATTATTAAACAAGGTAACTTTCTATTAATTCTATTTTTGATATTTATCTCAATTTAATTGATTAAATATACTGCATGATCTGCATCACGCGAAACTTGTTGAAAAATATGCTGACGACGAACAGTGGTACGAATTTGCATTGTTAATACAATGGCACCAATCATGGCTACAAGAAGAATGATACCTGCCATTAGAAATGCCAGAGCGTAGTATGAATATAATACTTGTCCTAAACTACTCATATTTGAGACTGAATCAATTCCTCCTGACCATTGAATATAATCGGTTGGATTCCCGTTGGAAGAAATTAATGGAACAAAATCATTATCCACAATTAAAATAACCTCAAGGAAAAAGATAATTCCAATGAATCCACCTACAGGGAGATATTGATAAACTTCTTCTACAACCTCTGAGATTTTAATATTCAACATCATCACAACAAAAAGGAATAATACGGCAATCGCACCCACATAAACAACAATAAAAATCATTGCCATAAATTCTGCTTCTAATAAGATAAGTAATCCTGAAGAACTACAAAAAGATAAAATTAAAAATAAAACAGAATGGACTGGATTACGTGCACTAATTACCATAATTGCTGATAATAATGTTACTCCCCCAAATAAATAAAATAATAGTGATTCTACCATTAATATATGATGGAGGTATCCGGACTCGAACCGGAAACTTCTTGCATGCAAAGCAAGCTGTCTACCAATTGACATATACCCCCATAAGAATTTTATAGGAAATTATTTCTTCCTAATAAAATTCATTAGAACTTATAACTGAATTTGACATAATAAATTCTGTACAGAAACATGCATAGGATCTAACCAAATTTCTGGATAAATTCCCATAACAAGTGTCAGAATTACTAAAGGTAAAAATGTAGCAAATTCACGTCGGTTTATATCCCCAAATTTATGAATATATTGTACTTTAATATTACCATAAGCTGCACGGTTAAATAACCATAAAGAATAACATCCTCCTAAAACCATTCCAGTTGCTGCTAAGAAACATACGGTAGTATTTGATTGGAAAGATCCTGCTAGAATTAAGAACTCACCTACGAAACTACTTGTTCCAGGTAAAGCAATATTGGCCATAGTAAAGAAAAGGAATATAATAACATATAAAGGCATAGTATGAGCTAAACCTCCGTAATATTTGATTAAACGTGTATGATGACGGTCATAAATCACTCCAATACAAAGGAATAAAGCACCAGAAACTAATCCGTGACTTAATTGTTGAAGAATAGCTCCTTCAATTCCTTGGGCATTTAAAGTAAATAGACCTACCATCACTAAATTCATATGAGCTACAGATGAATACGCAATAATACGCTTTAAATCTGTTTGACGAATCGCTGTTAATGAAGTATAAACAATTGCGATACAAGCAAATGTATAAACTAGAGGTGTAAAATAGTTAGTAGCATATGGAAATAATGGCATTGAAAAACGCAAGAATCCATAAGTACCTAACTTTAATAAAATACCTGCTAGAATAACAGAACCTGCTGTCGGAGCTTCTACGTGAGCTTCTGGTAACCAAATATGAACAGGTACCATAGGTACTTTTGATGCAAATGAGGCAAAGAAAGCTAACCATAAGAATTTCTGTACGTCTTCATCAAATTCTGTTGTTAATAAGATTTGATAATCTGTTGTTCCTGCGTGGAAATAAATCCATAAAATTGCAAGTAACATCAGAACAGAACCTAATAAAGTATATAAAAAGAACATATAAGCTGCTCGTATTTTACGTTCACGAGACCCG
>MDSY01070818.1_pt1 | contig 12543 bp, 11 predicted proteins | sample 811131 | NCBI WGS metagenome assembly MDSY01 (sample SAMN05326643, study PRJNA326480) | marine metagenome | isolation source: seawater | place: Atlantic Ocean: South West | collected 2010
ATATTTCCATAGAGAATTTAGTCACTATAGACGGAGACTCTGAGTGTATCGTGTATAATACAGACAGAGACACTATTACTATATGAATATACATATTCATGAGGAACAGGCGAACCGCCTATAGCCTATACCTATATTGTATATTTATATAGGCGCATTATAAGGTAAAGGTTCCTATTGTATAATAAAGAAAAATCTCTGGATAGCTCTGCCCTGCACTGTGTGGTACATTTACGCTATCTACTTCTGCCCTCCCCCCCCCCTTCCCCTGACTAGAATGTCAAGATGTGTCCCTGGGTAGCTACATGCCTCAACGCCTATACGAGTACATCGGCAGCATTTTTTAAGGTGTGTCCTCTGCCTCAAGTACCCACAACAACCGGCTTGCCAACTACGCGGGCGAAAACAGAGCCACTGTCACTGGCATTGATGGGGATGGCCCGTTCCGAGGCGAAGCCATCGGCGCCTAGCAAGTGGGCGGGGCGCGAGGCGAATTGCCTACTCCTCGCCATCCTTCTGGCGGTCATATCGGACGAGGATTGCGCGTTCGTCGATCTCTTTGCCATTGATAGAGAGGGCTGCCGCGGCGTCAGCCTCCGAATCGAATCGGACGATGCCATAGCCGCGAGAGCGCCCGTCGTAGCCGGTCTTGACGTCGGCAAACTTGCAGTTAAAGTCAGAGAAGAGATCCTTGAGCTCATGCCAGTTTGTGCTCCACGGCAAGTTGCCGACATAGAGGGTGGTGCCGCTGGTGATCTCAACCTCGGGTGGCTCCTGATAGCTCGAGCTCCGGCCCCTTCCACGGCCACGGCCACGCCCGCGGCCTCGCCCCTTACCTGAAGAGGGAGAAGCCCCGAGAGCTGGGGTCTCTCCGCCAGCGCCAGCGCCGGTGTCACGGTCCTCTCTCAGGAAGATCTTCCGACCCATGAGCTCCTGGTCGTTGAATTTGTTGATCGCGTTGGCCGCTCCAGCCTCGTCGACAAAGTCGACGAGTCCCCAGCCCTGCACAGCAGCAGCAGCAGCAAGCAGGGCGTCAGCAGCATTAGCGGCGGCTGGCGGTGCGCACTGCAACACTGGGAGAGCGCTCATCTGGCTGCCACCTCGCTATCGCAGCCATAAGGGCAGGGCGTACCTTGGAACGCCCGTCAGGATGATGCATGACCTCGGCACTGACAACGTCGCCAGCTTGCTGCATATAGTCCAGCAGGTCATCCTTGGTCACAGACCACGAGAGGTTGCCAGCATACACGCTGCGAGGAAACAGGGAGGCGTCTGATCGCGTGTTGCGTCTTGACAGGGCAGGCGGCGAGCGCAGGCCAGAGCTGCAGTGGCAGCACGCACCACTTGGACATTGGATCAGCCCCTCCGGCTGACATGCACTTTCGCTCTGGGGGGAGTGTGTTACCCTTAACAAAATGTCCGGGATGAGCTTGCGTTACTTGATGAGGGTTTACAAAGTCAGGTTCTAGAATTACTGTTTCTCTCGGGGCGTGCAGGAAATGCCTGCGCTCCTCGCCGCCGGCAGCTACGCGATGGCGTTCAGCCCAGCGCTGGTGATCTTCTTCCGCATCGTCGCGCGGCGACCCGATCTCATCGTCCTCACTCTCACGAGCGGCTGCATCTGGATCCTCTCCATCTCCGCGTGCGGCCTGCTCTGGGTGGCGTTGCCTCTCCAGGGCCCTGCGATGCTGCTCGTCCTCGTCTATTCGGTGCTAATCCAGGAGCTCGGGCGCTGGTGCACCTACCGCCTCTATATCTGGGCTTGTCGCTGCCTTCAGGTCTCAGGGCTGCGCGTCGCCGACCCCGATGGAAACGCCTCGCCGCAGTCTGCGGTCGCTGCCGGGCTCGGCGTCACTGTCGTGCAGGTGCTTGTGGTCTACGGCGACGGTTTCACACAGGCGGCGCTCCCCGGCAGCCTTTACACCCCCACGTGCTCCCACCTCTCCTTCTTTGCCGTCACCGCCATCTCCTCCGCTGCTGTGAGTATACTCAACATACTGCTATCCATAATGGGCTGGACAGTGGCCTATCCACGCAAGTCGCGCCCCATGGTGGCCGCGCTCGTCTTGCTGCACTTCGCGGCGTCTGCGGCAACACTCCTCAACACACCCGGTGCACTCGGCTGCGCTGCCTCTCTTCCTACGCTCCTCCTCACCGTTCTGGCCGCCGCGGCCCTTACCGCACAACACACCCTCTTCGAGAGCGGCGAAGCGAAAGTTCGCCCCCATGCTCCGTGAACGTGCGAGTTACGAGAGAGTAAATAGTACAAAGGTATAGAGTTGTCTGTGGTCGTACCATTCACTGTAGTATCTAGACAGGCTAGATATCATGAAGTAAACTGGTCTAGGTTTGCATGAGCGCATTCAATTGACGATTGGGATTGGATGCTAGCGCCCGGTAGGAGTAGTCCTAGTCGTAATTTTACGCGCATATACATGATATTATACACACACACACACACACACACACACGACATATTTTTATTATTTTTTATGAAATTCAAATTGGCATTACCGCCCCCCAGGCTCTGGACCACTGATTGATTGCAAGCAGTAGCAGGGAAAAATGGAGAGTTCTATATCGATATACTATATGTATAATATATGAATAATTATTAGTAATATAAATTGAAATTCTGAATATAATGTGCGAGAAACTACACCTAGTTCCGTTGGCATGTGGATTACTGAGGCTCGTCATTGTCACGCGCGAACGTGCACACGTGGCGCACAGGGATCATTTCTATCGCGTACTGCTATTGGTATTACTATGAGAAATGATACTATCGTTGTTGTTACCGTGATCTCAATATGATTATGAATATCAAGAAAGGACCTAACATTTATAATCTGATAAATGCTTTTAGGGGAGATGTGGTCCTAGGCGGCGGCCTCATTCGTCAAGGTCTGCCGAGTGCGGCGGTGGATAGGGACGCAGAGGATGCTCCCTGAGATGAGACCCTCCTTCCCCAAGAGGCTGCCTTTCCTCCGCCTCGCCTTGCAGCAGCGGCGGCTGCTTTGGTGGTTGCTGCTGAGGCGATGGCGGTGGTGGCTCCTCCAGCGGCGGCGTATCCTGCAGCGGCGGCGGCTGCATCCCGGCGACAATCAAGCTGCGCTCGTCATCATCGTCATCTACTCCAGCCTTGAGCTGATCGCTCCTCCGCCGCCGCCGTGCGCGCCTCGCCTCTTCCTCCCACCCTTCGCCCGCCCGCCGCGCCGCCGCGCGCACTTGTTGAAGCCCCTCCGGTTCTAGCTCGGCGGGCATCAGCTCGGAGGGAGTCATCTCTTCGTCAGCAAGCCTGTAGGTGGGGCAGTCTCCAGATTGGGCGTGCGTCTGGGCAGCCACCTCAGAGGTGGAAAACTGTCCCTAACGACTATTAGCGATGCTCGTGCAACTACAACTAGCTCTGATTTGACTTCAGCACTCTGTGTAACTGGCATTGGTGCGCCCTGCGGCCCTGACTGATAGTACCTGCATAAGATGACGTCACCGATCTCAGTCTCCATGTCTGATTTGGCGGCTGCGTTGAGTGTCCCACGACGCTCAACGGCGACTGACGCGTATTGCAACCGCAGGGCGATCAAACAGCCCGCCACGACGAGCGCACTCACCAACGCCCAGAACAATATATCGTCGTCGTCAAGCGTGGTATCCTCCTCAGGATTAGCACCTTCGGAGGAGTCGTCCCATTGCGCCGCCGCGGCATCTGAGCCGGCAGAGGCGCCGAGCACCAAGCCGTCGTCGTTCTCGAGGGGCTCTATTTCGATGCCGAGTGCGAGGGCCTTGGCGCGGACGCGGGCCTCAAGTGAGGGCGAGGCAAGGTGTTGCAAGAAGGGGTTCAAAAACCTCCACACGTGCGTCTCAGCGCTTGCAGAGGCGCCGGGGTCACGATACCTCTCGGGCGCGGCGCTCGCATTGGGACTCGTAATGCTGCTACCGTTGTTGCTTAATGTGAGTGCACCGACTAACATGTTGGGGCTAACGAGCAGGATCACCAAGAGCACCAGCGGCAGCGAGCGTAGCGTTGGACGGGCCGAGATCGCCGGCACCATATCGGTCGCCTGCGCGTGCATTTTTCTCAACATGATGCGGTTGCATGCATTAACGATGATGATGATTACTAATACTAAGTAAGTACTAAGTAGACCACCCCTTTTCCGATGCTATTTCTCTGTCTCGTCAGCAAAGGGAGAGCGATTTGCCCAAGCTGCCCGAAGTGCTGGCCTCATCGAGGGACTAGCGCAAACGCCACTGGCGATATCAGTGGCAGCACCCCCGGTGCCACTCTTGAGTCAAGCTTGCCACCAACGAGCGTAGCAGCCGCAGCATGCGCTAGAGTTCTCATACTGCTGATAGCACTCGAGAGTAGAGCACTCAGAGAAAAGAGTTCCTGTCTACTCTGGAGTCAAAGTTCCTGCTACGACGGTACACGCGTGAGCTCATGTGCAAACGGTCTGGTAGTCGCTGCCGCTCAAGGCGCCAGGCTCGTGTGACACCATTTTCAGCGCGTGGTAGCGTTCGTGCGCCGGCCAGCCGTCCTTGGCGCAGCGCTCGCTGCAGTAGCACGCGAGTCTACACCAGCGGCATCGGCGGAGCGTGCCGGGCTTGTTTGCAGCGCGAGGCAGCTTGAGCGAGCCAGCGCGTCCGCACGTATCGCACGCCAGCACGGGATGCAGCTGTGCCGCGACGTCGCGCGCCGCTGCCGGCCGCCGCCTCCACACGGTGAGGTCCTCGAACGTGTCCCCCCAATTGGGCAACAGCAGCCGTTCCTTGAGGCTCCACTCGGCGGCGAGCAGCTCTTCGAAGCTGGGCGCCCCCGTGTCGCCAAGCCATTCGCCGATGTGGATGCACGTCTCACCGCTGAACGCCTTGAGGCACTCGGCAGCCATCGGCGAACCTGGTGGCGGGTAGCAGAGTAGGAGCGTGTGGCCCCGCCAACGTGGCTGCGCGAGCGTCTCAGGCCCGCCCCTCCCTACATGCACAAAGGCCGGGCACTCGCCGTGGAAGGTGTTCTTGGCACGCCGCGCGCCGCCGCCGCCCTTCGAGCGACCCGCGCCATCAGCACCAGCGCGGCGCGGTGGTGCGGAGTCGAAGGCATCCACCTGTGCGCCGGCGTCCTCTGCGAGTTTGGCCCAGTATCCGACGCCGGCGCCCATCTCGACAAGCGGCGAGTGGCGGCGCATCATGTCGACGGCGGCAGGGGAGGGCACCGCAAAGGCGAGCATCCAGCAGGGCCACTCGCGCTCTGAGCGGCGCCATAGCTGCACGAGCTTCGGAGCCGGTGGCTCGGCGTCGGCGCGCTCACTCGAGGGGGGGCGTATCTTTGCGTAGGCGTCGGATGAGGCCAGCCCCGTACGCTCGAGTAGCTGCAAAGACTCAAGCCACCGCAGCCGCCAGAGTGCAAAGAGCGGATTCTCGCCCTGCTTCTCGACCGCGCTCTCGTGCAGCAGCTGCACGTGTGCCGCCACCGCGAGCGCCACCACACCACGCCCCGGGTGTTGTACCGCTCCGCCGATCTCGCCGACCCTCTCAACGATCATCTCACCGGCCCTCTCACCGGCTTTCTTGCCGCCGCTGAGTGCCTCGAGCTTCGCCTGCAGCGTGGCTCTCCAGCGCGCTGGGTGACTGGCGCGGAGAAACGCAGCAGGGCTTAGAAGCATCTCCTCTGCTGAGGGCCTGCCGCCGCCGCCGCCGCCGCCGCCGCAGTAGAGCGGCGGCGCGCCCTCAGTGCCAGTGAGTGCCTCATAAGTCAGATCGAAGTAGCATGAGTCGATCCTGACGACCAGCTCGATCCACCGCTTGGGCATCCGCTTCCCTTCGGCATCGGGCGCGAGCAGCGGACCAATCCCGCTGAGCAGGAGCTCGATTTGCTCCTCGAGCCTTCCAAAGGCTCGGAGGAGCCCTGATGAAGCGCGCCGCTCCGAAGCGACCAGAGCGTCGAGCTTTAGCTGAGGAAGACTCTCGAGCAGGCTGTGCGCCGCCTGGGATGCTTTGATCGGCGATCGCTGCACCAGCGCGATGCGGATCGCGAGCAGCTTGCACACCGCCTCGCCCAGCTGCGAGCGACCGCCGCCACTAGGCGGCGTATCACCTGAGCGGCTGACTAGGCCACTCTTAGATTCCTCCTTGCCGCCTTCAGACTCGTTGCTCACGAGCTCTGAGAGTCGAGCGAGCATAGACTCGGAGCTCAGGCGGTTACGCTTCTTCGGAGCCTCGTGATCTGATCTCGTGCGATCTGAACTCGAGGACTCTTCAGCCGTGGTTCGGCTGCCCTTTGGCGCCGACGATGCCACACACGACGATATGAGTGATGGTGCTAGTGCTGCCGTCGGCTCCCCCGTCTCGTTGAGCTCGATCTTCATTCGAGCAGGACTGATGCCACTTAAAAGGGGCGTGTATTCAGCATAAAGCACCTCCGGATTGAAGCGTAGGCGCGGCGTGCGCGGTGCGAGCGGGCTGCGCGGCGCGCGCGTGGCGATCGCTGAATGAGCGAGTAGAAGCGAGCCCTTGTGCCCACTGGCGCTCTTCGTGGCCGCTGCCACGGCCGTCCGTGCAGCATCAGTAGTATTGGCAGCGCTCACGCCGTAGGCGGCATGAGCAGAGTGCTCGATAGGAAGCGGATTGTGGAAGATTTGAGGTGGAGCCCACGCACCGGGCTGCCAAAAGCCGGTGAGATGGACCTGCGCACCCTCAAAGTCGGCGCGCATTCCCAGCTTTGTTCCCGGACCAAGGCAAAGCGAGTTGAGGTGCGCTCCGGGATCGCTCGCCGTGAGCGTACACACGAGGGAGCCATCGACAAAGAGGGAGACGCGCGCGGACTTCTTGGGCAGGGCTGAGAGCCATGCCTGTGTCAGTCGGCACGACGCTCCTGCCACGTGCACCTCCTCGCCTGAGCAGAGCACGACGCCGAGAAACATTACTCGAACAACGGCGAAGGGGTTTGAGACTTGTACTCCGGAGTGTATGAATAAAATGAACGGGGGAAGGAGGTCTCCTTCCCCCGTTCATTTATATATATAAAGACCAACCAGGGACAAGGGTATGTACCTCGGTACGAGTACGACCAGTACACTGTAATATACTGTACATAAGTAAAAAAATATCAACAAAGATGATATGATCAATGATACAGCTCGGACCAAAAGCCAGATCAAACATGGTTAACTGCGATCACCTGAGCATTCTCTAACTGACGCACGCATGGAAGACAACAGCTTAGCCCGTACTCAAGCAAACAAAGGGAACTACATACAAGTAGTAGTAAATCTGTATTGGCTATTGCCGCGTGTAATCCGGCAATCGTCCCTTTTTAAGTTTTAGCCTCATTTTTACTTGTTTACTAAGCTATAACGTGCAAAGCAGGTTGGATTTCCGAACGGAATAGGATGAGGCCCCAAGATACGCGGGAAGCCTAGATTGCGCATGGGCTTATTTATATGGGCAAAATAATGATTCATATTTGCATCTACATACAAGTAGATCTACACGGTCAATACTAATGCAGTGCACCGCTTCCACTAAGACTCTAGACTCACAAGACTATACATATACTGTAGACTAAGACTATACTTTTTACTATACTTTACTTATACTACTTGTTCAACTCGCCATTCGTCGCTCAAGGTTAAACAACCAACATTGACGCGGCAAGTTCTTGACCGCTTCTTCCTATTTGTCACACCGCATTTTTGTAATTGTGTCTCTGCAGTGTATGTGTGTAACTGTGTATGCCGCATGGTGCACTAAGCACCGTGGTGCGCCTCGTTGCCACTTGTCACCACGCAGCTTTGGGCACCTCTTCCGCGAGACGCATCGTACCAACATGCCAACATGTAGCACCAGGCGGAAGAGACCGCCTCACGCCTCACACGGCGTTTGCTTCCCGAATTAATCTTCCTTTTTGCTCTCGAGCGCCTCGATAGCTGACGGCGTCTCTTGCACCTCGCACTGGGCTTGATGCGCCACCTCGTTGGCGACGAGGTTGAGCTCCTTGGCGAGGAAGAATGCGAGACCAGTGCGGATCGCGCCCACCAGCAGCATCTTGTAGATCTCCTCAATACCGAGCTGATGCATCGGCTTGCACAGAGTCTCGATGACGTCTGCGGCGACGAGCACCTCGAGCGCGAAGGCGATGCCGCGTCCGAGTTCGAGTTTAATGCGATCGAGGGTGACTGTCGCGGATGGCTGCGTCAGCGCCAACCACATCTTCTGCGGCTTGTCCAACGCGTGGCCGAGGAGCAAGAGCGCAGTGTTGACGAGCGCGACGCCACATGCAAAGAGCAGGATGCAGCTGCCGAATGTGTTGACGCGCTCGAGGAGACGCGCTGCGTGGGTCGTCTCGTGCTCCCCGTGCTCCCCATGCTCCCCGGCCCCCTGAGCCAGCGCCGCCACCGGCGCACACCCCTTCGCCAAGAGCTTGCCAAGCATCGTCCGTCAAAAGCCGCTTGCCGCTCAGAGAACCTAAAAGTCAAAGTGTCGAAGTGTCACTAATTAACCTGTGCGAGGTTACACTCACACTGTGTCGCAGATCGACGCCACACTTCCACTTGTCGGCTGCCTCCCGCATCTCGCGCGCAAGGCCGTAATCCATCCCAGCGCGCTTTCAGGTCAGGCGAATGCTCCTCCTCCTCTCTCTCGCCGCGTCCGCCGCCAAGGCCGCCAAGGCGTCACCGCCGCCGCCGCCATTGCTCGAGCTCGTGCGAGACGCTGCTCTATTCAAGGCTCCCTATGGCTGGATATTCTACGCCGCGCTGGTTGGTTTCTGCGTGGCCAACGGGCTTACGATCTCCAAGGGTTATCCCAACGTGCGCTACGTCCACGGCCTCGCGCTCGGCGTCCTCATGTCTTTCGGCGGCTCGATGATGACAGCGCTCATGTGCGCCAAGCCCGCCGTCTTCGCTGTCAACGAGGCGTTGCTTCCGACGTGGGTGAGTGTGTGGAGCGTACTTTGGTTCCTGCCTTCTGTCATCAACTCATTCCTCGCCATCCCGTTCCTCGGCGCCACAATTCTCTCCCTCTCGTACGAAACCTTCCGCGCACACGTGATGATTAACTGCGCAAAAATGGCAACCTCGGCGCTCACCGCGGCCTCGAGCGGCGTCTATCCGGTGCCGATCGCGGGACCTCTCATCGCTGGCGTCCTCGGCGGCTGCGGTGGTGGATTCATGCCGCCCAGCAAAGGGCTCGCGCCGCTTGAGCAAGGTGCAAACTGGCGAGTCGCCTCGGCGGCCATTGGATCACTTTGGCTGCAGCTTCTGCTCAACGACCCATACGCGCGCGCGCACGCGGCTGCGGTACTGCCACCGCTCGCTGACCCCGAATGGGTCAAATTTAGCGTCATCGCATTCTTCACTTTAGCCCCCCTCCTTCAGTGGTACATGCCTGACATGATGCCCTGGGCGCGTAGCAACCCGCTCGTCACCGTCCCGCCGAGAGTGAGTGCGGGGAAAAAGAACAAATGAGCGGCAGGTGGCCGCAGGCATGGCTGGGGCGTGCCAACGCCTTCGGCGCGCCGTGCCCACCAGACGTACTGAAATCGTGCGCTCTCATGGCACAGTACAGTCACACTTGAACGTGTTCAGTGTTGCTACTTAATAGAGTTAGAGTACTAGTTCAAGTTGAGAGCTGCGCATGGGTCCTGCGAGAATCACTCTGAAACACCCAAGCTGCATGTACGTGTGCGTAATACACGAATAGTAATAACTAGTAGACTCATACTGCATTATTGAATTGATCGTCGCAATATACCAATGTTTATATAATAATTATAGGACGAATATAGCAGGAATAATTCGACATAATGTAAATGTGTGCTGTATATACCTCCACCTCGAGGGTATATAATATATGTATTTATATGATATATATTTATATGATACAGATATATTTATATATGAAAATTCAAATTGAAATTCGAAAACCATGATCATATTGATATTCAATCACTTAACAATAATTCACAATATGAATATTAATCTTCCGGGTACTTCAATTCACAGCGTCACGCCATCGTCACTGAACTGAATCATTTCTTTCGCTCCGATTGCTGTGGATCACGTCGTGGGCGCTCCTGTGGGTTGATGTGTGCAAACCTCTGGCTGCCAAGGAAGGAGAGCACTGGCTGTGCTCGTTGCATCCCCTCACCCTGCGGTTCAAACGTCTTCCCCGACCAGTACTCCCTTTTGACGAACCCCTCGACAGTCTCGCACGTGAGCAGGTAGTGTCCGGGGAGACTCCCCCCCCCGCCCCCTGGATGACACCCCGGCCCTTCTGCAGGGATGAAGCGGGCGGACGTGACTCGAGCGAGGAGGTGCGCGGCGCAAGCGGAGACGGCGAACGCACCGGAGAGGTCGGCCGTGCCCAGTGGGAGATATGGGGGGGGGGCACTTTCGGGGGGGTGGGCGCTTTCGGACGGGGGGGGGGGTAGAGAGACGTGTCGCACCGCTTCCGAGGCAATGTCCAAGACCCCATTTGTTCCGGCACCCCCTGCTTCCACCGTTCCGCCCGCCGCGAGACCCCCCTCGACCCCTCCACTGAGCTTCCCCCATCCGGGTGGACAGATCTCAATCCCCAGCGCTTTGGCCTTATCCTTCCCGCCTCTTCCGGAGAAGCCCCCTACCCTCAGCAGCTGCTCCTCAAGCCCCCCCACGGCGACGCTTAGGCAGAGCGCGGGGTTGCGCCTAGGGGGGATGGGTCAGTCAAGGAGGTGTTTCAGGCGGGAGCGGGGGGTCGACGGGGAGCTAAGGGGGGGCGGGCGGGTGTTCAGGGAGGTGGGTGAGGGTGAGGGTGCTTATCGAGGGGTGGGGTATGGGGGGGGGCGTGTTAGGGGTGTCTGGAATCCGGCGGGTTGGGGTGTGGGGCATGGGGTGTGACCGAATCATGTGAAGCGTGTGTCGGCGCGCGTTGATGGAGAGGGTGAAGCGTCCGCAATTGTCGATGGGGGACACCCAGCTGTGGAAACACACGAAAGAGAGGTGGGGATACATGCGAAAAGTGGGGTGTGACAAATGGGGAATATGGGTGTGTGAGAGACTTTTGCCTCACCTGACGGTCATCAGGTTGGTACAATCGGCGATTCTACCCCACGGGCCGACTGGCCCTCCTTGTCCGATTGCCTCCCCTTGACCGATTGCTCCCCGTGGTTCGATTGACTCCCCTTGGTCAAGTGCTCCCTCACCACCCCAGTTCCAAGTGCTCAGAAAGCAAACTGGGTTCGAGTAAAGGGGGCGGGAGAGATGTTCGCGGGAGAGTCTGATGACATCGTCAGTGGGTTTGGGGGTGGCTGATGGCGTTGGAGGCGCGACGGGTGCGGCCGTGAAGGTCGCCCCAGCCTGATGCTGCTGCTGCTGCTGCTGCTGCTGCTGCTGATATGAGAGAACGCGTTGGTGACGCTTCCTCGCCTTCCGCCGGAGCTCGGCGAGCCGATCCACGCAAGCCAACATCGGTTCCAGCCCGAGCCCGTCAGCAGCACATCTGCCTCCGTCGCTTCCGCCGTCGCTTCCGCCGCCGCTTCCGCCGCCGCTTCCGCCGCTTCCGCCGCTTCCGCCGCCGCTTCCGCCGCTTCCGCCGCTTCCGCCGCCGCTTCCGCCGCCGCCTGGATTCGGGGACGCATTCGGTGGCCTTGCTCGGACGAAGGCCTCGGCAGTGTGAAGCTCTGGGTGTGCAATGACCCATCGCAGCGCGTGCAGCGCGCCCTCGAGCTCCGCCGCCGTCGGTGGCTGCTCCATGCCTGAAGACGCCGTTCTTGCGTTTTTTACATAGAACCTAGGAACACTCCATATCCTACCAATTCGCGCGGGACTTCTCACCACCCTTGCGCACCATGGTGCTATTTCGCGGCCGCCAGCTGGCGCCCCTGCTGGCGCTATCCCACCGGGGCGTGTTCGAGCACTGGCTCTCCCGACCCTACCACTTGGCTCGCACCGCCACACTTACCACCATGTCTGCTCTCGACTCTCCTTCCGACACGGCATCACCCGGTGCGCCGATGCTGCAGTATGCTGACCTGGCTGCGACGATGCGTGCGATAGAGGAGGAGCCGGCGCGGCTGGAGAAGGAGGCACTGATGGCCTCACTCCTCTCACGCGCCTGGTCACTCTCCTCTGACGAACTCCTTGCGTGCGTCGCGCTCGCCACGCTTCAGCTCGAGCCGTCCGCACGGCCTCTCAAATTGGGCATCGGCGACGCGATGGTGCTCGCGGCGATCGCCGAGGCGTCGGGCGCGCCGTTGGAGACGCTCAAGGCAGAGCTCGTACACCACGGGGACGTGGGGATCCTCGCGGAGGAGCGCTTGCAGGGTGGTGGTGGTGGTGGTGGTGGTGGTGTCGGGGGCAAGTCCATGCCTTCGTGGACGCCGCTGACGATGACGGAGGCGCAGGCGCAGCTCCTCGCCCTCTCCTCCCTCTCTGGTAAAGGTAAAAGTCTCACCCTCGCCCATTTTTCCCGCCCATTTTTCCCGCCCATGTTTCCCGCCCATGTTTCCCGCCCATGTTTCCCGCCCATTTTCGCCATTCGTCACACGGCATTCTCCCTATACATCACCCG
>MDSY01083207.1_pt1 | contig 12542 bp, 9 predicted proteins | sample 811131 | NCBI WGS metagenome assembly MDSY01 (sample SAMN05326643, study PRJNA326480) | marine metagenome | isolation source: seawater | place: Atlantic Ocean: South West | collected 2010
CATCCAGGAGCTCGACGTGATTCTCGTCGCCCGTGAAGAAGCGCTCTTCGACGAAACCGTCGCGGAGCTCCGCGCTCTCTTCCCGGATCGGCAGGTCGTGCAGGTGTCCGCGAACCTCTCCGACGAGAGCGGCGCGTGGATGGAGCGGCTCCGCGCCGCCGTCGGCGAGAAGAGCGTCCAGTGTGTCTTCCTCAACGCAGGCGAGTCTCTCACGCCGTTTGCGCCGTAGCGGATATATCGCACAGCGGATGTATCGCACATGCCACACCCCTGTTCTTCCTATGCATCAGCGGATTCGCTCTGTTTCCTTCCAGGGTACATTCTCACAGGTATGTTTGAGAGTAACGGAGTCCAGGCACAGCTCGCCAACCTCCACTGCAACCTGACGGCGAACATCCACCTCGCGCACTTCTTCTACAAGCGCCTCCTCGATGCGGGTGAGCGCGGCTGCCTCGTCTTTACCTCATCGAGCGCCTCCTACATCCCCAACCCATTCGCCGTGCTCTACGGCACGACGAAAGCGGCGGTCTCCGCGTTCGCCGCCTCCCTCGCCGTCGAGGCTCGCGCTCGCGGCATCCACGTACACGCGATCCATCCGTCGCCCGTGCACTCGCGCTTCTCTACCGGCGGCGGCAACGCGGTGCGCGTCACCAAGATTGAGGCCATGGACCAGTTCTACAAGTTCGCCTCGGGGCCGGAGGTGCTCCCCGACAAGTTCTTCAGCCACGTGGGCCGAGGCGCCGTCGTCGCCGACCTTGGTGGAGTGAGCATGATGCTGCGGATGGTGGTGCATGTGCTCGGGTATAACATGATGGCATTCGCCACCGCGCTCACGGCGCCGCTCATGCCGGACTACAAGAATAACGTTGCCAAGGCCAAGGCTAGCTGAACTCGTGTACACGTGATTTGATACTCATATTTATTTGGTGGTTGATGATGTAAATATACGCGCATTGGCATTATTATTATAATTATAATTATTAATTCTATATATATGTTTATGTATATCATAAATCAAAATCATTATCATGTATAATATATATAGTGCGACAACCAGCCTCACGTGAGTCACTCACGCAGGTGCTATCGAACTGTCCAGACTAGGATATATCCCGCGCCATACTTACGCTCATCTCGAGAGGATTCTAAACACGGATGAGATGGCAGGCGCGGGGATCAAGAAAAAAAGCCCTAATTAGTTACTTAAGTTCATCTCGAGAGGATTCTAAACACGGATGAGATGGCAGGCGCGGGGATCAGGACGCCCGCGACCGTGAGCATCCCGAAGAGGAACTGGAACTTCGCGGTGCGCATGGGTAGCCTGCGCAAGACGCCCCTGCTGAAGTCTCTCACGAGGCGCAGCGCCTGAGGCGCCGAGACGAGCGGAAGCGCCGCAAGCACAGAACGGCTGTACGCGTGGAGAAGACAGCCGACATACGGCAGGAGTATCAGCGCGCCGTAGAGCACGCTCGAGGCTTGTTTGCCGAGCATCGCTGCGAGCGTGATGACCCCGTTACCCACATCCTCCTCCACGTCCCGCCCGTTGTTCGCGTGCAGGATCGCCTCGATGTGTAGTGCCACCGGGATCGACGCGGCGATCGGTCGCCAGCCGATGAGACCGCCCGACTGTACGCAGAATGCAAACGCGACGAGGAGGGGCCCAAACGTACCGGTGATGAGCACGTCGCCGAGGGCGCGGTACTTGAGCCCCGGACCGCCCGTGTACACGTACGAAGACGCCGCGCCGAGGCCGAGCATCGCGAGCAGGCGCCGTACGGGGACTTGCGAGATCGCGGCGATTGGAGCCGCAAAGACGGCTGCGGCGCCGAACGCTGCGGCGATCATGTGGTAGAATTGTCGTGGGGAGAGGAGGCCGGAGACGAGCGTGAGGTCCGACGACGACGACGAGTCGTACCCGTTCAGGTAGTCGAAGAGCGTGTTCATGAGGTTGCCCGCGGCGTGAACAGAGAGGGTGGTGCCGAGAGACAGGAGGAGGAGGAGAGGGTTGAAGGTGCCCTCGGCTTGGAGGGCGACGGCGGTGCCGAGGAGGACCGGAGCGATCGTCGCGGTGAACGACCATGGGCGAGCCGCGCGCAGAGCCACGCCGAAGCTCAGCGGCGGCGCCGGCGGTGGGGTGGGCTCATCAGCAGATGCATCGCTCCCTGCATCGCTCGGTGTGGGAGTGGCGGTTTGGTGGGGGAGTGGCGGCTTGCGTGATGCGTGGAGTGGTTGGGTTGGCTCTATGCTCGCTCCCGCCTCATCCGACACCAACGGCTCCGCCGTCGCAACCGCTGCCGCGACGATCACGAGCAGCAAGTGGCGGAACATGCTGTTAGCTTCCGAAGAGGGCAATTTTCCTGGTAACTTTTGAAGTAAACTATAAAACTTGTCCTAAAAGACATCTACAAAAGCCCGGAGCAGGTGAAACCGAAATTTTGGGCTAACGACACCGGCCAGGTGATTTTGGCGCATGAGTCTGATGGCTTGGCGTGCTGCGGCGCTCTGCTGGCTCTTTGCGGCGAGCGTGGTTGGTTTCCCGGCGACGGGCTCGTCGAGCAGCGCCGCCTGCTCGCTCTACTGCGGCCACGGCGTCTGCACCGACGGCCGCTGCTACTGCCACCAGGGATGGAGCGGTTCGGACTGCACGCGTGCCGTCGAGTGTCCGTCGCAATGTTCTGGGCACGGCATGTGCGAGGCGGGCGAGTGCGTGTGTGCATCCGGATGGATCGGCGCCGAGTGCGCCACGCGCGTCGCATGCGCATCCAATTGCTCCGGCCACGGCGAGTGCCACGATGGCACATGTTCGTGCTTCGCCACTCACCGCGGCGCTGACTGCTCGGAGGCGATCGGTTGTCCCTCGGACTGTTCGGGTCACGGCGCGTGTTCTCTAGGGCGCTGCTACTGCCACCCCGGCTGGGAAGGCCCCGGCTGCGCCACCGCCAAGCAGTGCACACCTGCCGACTGCGGCGGTCACGGCGTGTGTCACTTGGGCGGTTGCGATTGCGACCCTGGCTGGGGCGGCGTTGGTTGCGCTGAGGAGGTGCCGTGCGCGGGCGAGCCGTCGTGCAGCGGGCACGGCGAGTGCGGCGCCTCCCACCGCTGCACCTGCGAGGCCGGCTGGTCCGGGGACGACTGCAGCCAGCAGGTGCTCGTGTGTGAATCGGGGTGCGGCGACCACGGCAAGTGCACGGCCGTCGCCGGCGCCGCGGTGTGTGTGTGCGAGGCGGGTTGGCATGGCGCGAGGTGCGGGAGTGCGGCGGTGTGCGCGGATGGCTGCGCAGCACACGGCGTCTGCGTCGCCGACCGACGCTGTGAGTGCCAACCGGGGTGGAGTGGCGACGCGTGCGAGACCGAAGCCAAGTGTCCGCTCGACTGTTCGGGGGGCGGCGCATGCCACGCGGGCCGCTGTTTCTGTGATGCTGGGCGTTCGGGCGAGGGGTGCGAGAGGACGCAGCAGTGCCTCCACGACTGCTCCGGCCGCGGCCTCTGCCAGCGCGGCAAGTGCTTCTGCGACGCCGGCTGGCGCGGTGATTCTTGCGAAGAGCAAGAGAGCTGCGCGCGGCCGTGCGCTCACGGCGGGAGCTGCGTGCGCGGCAGGTGCTCGTGCGCGGCGGGGTGGGAGGGTGAGGAGTGTACGATGCGCGCCGGCTGCCCCGCCAACTGCTCCGCCCGGGGACTCTGCCTCGACGGCGCTTGCCTCTGCCCTGAAGGCTTCGCCGGTGCCGACTGCGCGACCGAGCTTCAATGTCCCAACGGCTGTTCGGGCGCGGGCGAGTGCCGGCTTGGCGTGTGTGCGTGTGCCCCGGGGCGGAGCGGCGCGGATTGCAGTCTCCACGGCGTCGACTGGGCCGCCCTCTGTCCCAATGAGTGCTCGAGCCCAGAGGGGCACGGCCACTGCGATCGCGAGGCGCGCAAGTGCCAGTGTGCGGACGGCTGGACGGGCGACGGTTGCCAGATTGGTAGCGATTGCGCTTCGGGGTGTCACGGCGAGGGTACGTGTGTGATGCCCAACCGCACGTGCGTGTGCAACCACGGCTTCACCGGCGACACGTGCGAGCGTCGACTCGTCTGTCCCGACGGCTGCGAGGCGCACGGCACGTGCAACGAGGCGCGAACATGCGAATGCCATCCTGGCTGGCGTGGTGACGCGTGTGATGAGGAGCTCACGTGTGCGAGCGACTGCAGTGGACACGGGCGCTGCGATGAGGGCGCATGCCGCTGCGATGAGGGCTATCGCGGCGAGGCGTGTGACGAGTACCTCGCGCCGAGTAGGCCTCCGGGGAAGCCCAACCTCAGGCGGTTCGAGATCGAGAGGGCGATGGTGCCACCGGAATATTGAGACGAGTGGTATACCTGAGCTTAGAGAGAACGGCGGGCGGTCAAATGAGTCTGAGAGCGTCACCTGGTGGAGTCGATAGAGGAGTAGGCGCGCGTTCACATTCAGCGAATACATGTTGATGTTTTATTATAAAATTATAAATGTGGTTTTAAATGTAAAATCAAAAATGATTACTGAATCTGAATATAGTAACCTTCAACCTAATCATAATTAATGATTGTTGTGATTACTGATATTAATATTTTCGATTTTGGTATGGGAAAAGGAACCTATAGCTATATATTAATATTTCTTGTATTCGAATTTTCAACTACATTGACATTCATACATTGTACATGCAGGCGGATGCACCCTGACCCTGATATTTTATTATTATATAGGTTCCGTATTGTTTACCTTGACTTCGTAATACATACATGCACTGCGTTCTCGCGTCGTCTTCCTTTTCTCACAATTCAATGACAATGCTGCGTCAAGCGAATCTGGTCAAAAACCGCCTGTGTCGACCATTTGAATCTCTGTTGTGAATTGTCGACGCTCTCATTCCCCCTTCCCGATCACCATCCGATGTGAATCCGATCACCGGCGCCCACCTGGTTGTCAAATAGAGGACAGCAGCCCGGTGATATATATGAACACAAAAGGTGTGTGTGACATAGACATGCGGAGGGGGAAAGGGAGTGAGAGACTTGACCTGCTTCTCGGTCCTCTTACGGATGGCTGAGAAAAAAGCAGACAAAAAAACAGAACGAGCAGGAAAAAGCAGAAAAGAACGGAGAGAGAAATCGGGGTGCTCGAGACCTCACCTGCTTCTCGATCCTCTTACGGATCACTTCCGACTGCACGCCGACGCCCTCGACGCTCGCTTTGACCGCCCACACGCCGTCGGGCTGCGAGACGAAGAGCGTTCCCAAGTTGCTCCCGCCGAAGCAGCAGGCGCGTACACGGCCCGCCGTGCGCACCGTGAGCAGCTCCTCCCCAAACTCGTCGAAGACGTGGACGCCGTCGGCGGCACACACGTACACGTTGCCCTCGACGTCGACGGCGAGCGCTCCCGCATCGGCGTTCGGCTCGAGCGCGCAGTGCTGCTGGAATCGGAGCTGCGCGGTGCTGTCCTCGTCCTCAGCGTCGAAGTCGGCCTTGCCGATCGAGCCGCCCACGCTGAGGAAGAGGAGCGACTCGTCCGCAGCGGTCGCCACGCCGGAGACGCGCCCTTCGATGCTGGATGCGAGCACGCGCGCGCGCCAGCTGCCGGAGTCGACCTCCGCTGCGCCGAGCCACGGGGACTCGAAGGGGCGCGCGGCCTTCTCGCCCGGTGGGCTCATGATGAGGACCGAGGAGAGTGGCCCAGCCGATCCCGCAGCGGACGACTGCTCGGCGACGACGAGAAGTCGACGACTGCTCAGAGCGTGGACGAGGCGTGCCGTGAGGCCGGCGGGGAGCGGGAGTCGCTCTGCTGCGGTGTCGTCCTCGAGGGAGAGCACATTGAGTGTGCCGTCGTTGGACGATGCGGCAACCTCGGCGGCACCAAACGGAGTACAGCTCACGAGCTCGCGTCCGCCCGCGCGTGCGAGCTCGAGTGGTGAAGCGCCGAGCTCGGCACCGTTACCTCCATAGCTGAGGAGGGTGCCGGCGTCGACGAGTGCGAGGCTGTTGGTGTCGGGGAGCCATGCGAGGGAGCTGACCCTCTCGTCACCATTGAGACTCACCACGCGCTCGGGAGGCGCCGTCGGATCGAGCGGGGGCACCATCGGCATCAGCTGCAGGAGATCAACGCGCACCGAGGCGGTGGTGGAGGCGGTGGAGGTGGTGGTGGAGGCGGCGGCAGCGGTGTCTGCGGCGTCGAGCGCCATGCGCAAGGGAAGCGGTGGGTGTGAAAGCCAACCCGGCTGCCATCCCGGCGCTACGGATGGCAGCCGACCCGGCACCAGCGCCGCCGAGAGGGCTGCTAGCATCAACATGGCGACGAAAGAATCGGGCACGAGAGAATCTATCAAATGTAGCAAGTACAAAATCGTTACAGTACTTCGGCAGGCACATGAACTGGCTGCTGCCCTTGCTGCTGCTGATGGAGGGGAGCTGCTGCTTCGAGGTGTGGGTGGACTGCCGGCGCAGTGCGCTGCCCCGCCTTCCGCCACACCTCGCGCACTCCAACCTCTTCGACCGCCAGCTCATCGGCGCTGCCACCGCCAGACGCGCCGCCGCCGCACCCTCACCTCTCGAGACACTCGCTGTCGACGCGTCATCTGGCCGGATCCACCGCGGTGAGACCCTCGTCGGCGCATCCTTCTCCGTCGACACGCCATCCTGGCAACAGCGCGCCCTCGCCACCGTTGGCTCTGTCGAATGGGTCCACATTGATTGCGCAGCGCAACCGATGATTATCGCCGAGAACTTCTTATCCAGGACGGAGTCGACGCCGACGCGCGTGGCGATCGGGGTCAACTCGGCCGCAGAGGTCCCCGGTCTCGCCTTCGCACTCGAACGCGGCGTCGACGCTCTCGTCTGTGCCGCCGAGGCGCTCGAGGGGTGCGAAGACGACCGCACGCCCGCGGCCGCGTTACTCGAGGCGATCGCCATCGCCAAAGCGCAGCGGCTGGAGTCGGCGGAGGAGGCGTTGGGCGCGGGTGGTGGAAGCGGTGGTGGGGATGTGGCGCTCACCCTAAGACCCGCTCGGGTCGTTGAGGTCGCCGACGGCGGCGTCGCAGACCGCGTCGCCATCGATTTTACAAGATTACTCCATAAAGAAGAGGGAGTGCTAGTTGGAAGTGCGGCCAAGGCTCTGGCATTTGTCTACGGCGAGACGGTGGAATCAGGGTTCGTGCCGCCGCGCCCTTTCCGGGTGAACGCGGGACCCGTGCACGCCTACGTCCAGCTCGCAGCGGGCGGCGGCAAGAAGTACCTCTCCGAGCTCGTCGCGGGAGATTGCGTCGAGGTGGTGAGGAGGCGATGTAAGAGCAGAGGCGGAGGCGGCAGCTCAGGCGGAAGCGACGGCAGCAGCGGCGGCGACGGCAGCGGCGGCGGCGGCGGCGGCGGCGGCGGCGGCGGCGGCGGCGGCGGCGGCGGCTCTGAGTGGGCGACTTCGGTGGCCATCGTCGGGAGGTGCAAGGTCGAGCGGCGGCCAATGCTACGCGTGAGCTTTAGAACCGAAGGCGGCGGGGTCTTCCAAATCTTCCTCCAGCAGGCGGAGACGGTGCGGCTCGCGGCAGCGGCGGACGGTGGCACGCCCGTGACTTCTCTCGTCGTTGGAGATAGCATCATGGTGCACTGCAGTGCGCAAGGGACGCACGTCGGCGCGCCAATCAGCGTGAGCGTCGAAGAACGGTGAGATGAGCTTGCGCGTGATGTGTAATAGCAATACCAACGTGGTCGACGATGAGTAAGTGTGATGTCGAAGTGTTACCGTAGAACCGAAATCTGTAATAATATCTCACAGTCTGAGTCTCATTATTCATTATATTGTATGATTATGAGATGACTGCTGAAAATGCGGCTTCATTTGTATGTCCGTACTTGGAGCTTGCATCTCGATGCTTAATATGTGAATACATAGAGATATATATCACAACACCACAAGCTACTCACGCAGTTATTACAGCTTAGCTCCGAGAGAGATGAATTGCTGAGAGAGTAGGTCAAGAGCTCAGCCGCACAATCGACAATGCTCTAAACACAATGCTCTAAAACGGCCGATCCGTTTACCGCTTGGACTGCTTGGATCTGCGCGAGGATCGCCTCGCTGAAGGCTTCCTCCGCTTCGCATTGCCCCCCTCCTCCTCCTCTCCCATCCCACGCGTCTTGACCACGCGGCGCTCGAAACGATTCCCCTCGCGCTCGTTGACCGTCGCCGCCGACGCCTTCTGCTTCTGTACACGTCGCTCCCGGCGCTCGCCCGCCTTGATCCGTCGAAGCTCCGACTCCATCACGGAGGCCTCCTCCTCCTTGCCCTGCTCCCGCAGATCCGCAGCATCTGCATCGCGGGTGGATGGGAGGGTTGAGGAGTGAAGTGGGCAGCTGGAAAATGCTCGGCAGCTGGACAAATGCTCGGCAGCTGGACATGCCATGCGTGTGCAAGCGTGTGCAAGCGTGTGCGTGCGCTTGGGCAGAGCGCTGGCGAGCGCACATGTCTCCATCTGTGCGAGGCCCTCACTCTTCCTCTGCCGCTGCTGGTAGTCGCCGTACGCAAGGTAGGCCAGCCCGCCGAAGAGGACCCAGAGCACGGCGATGTACGCGGCCGCAGCAGGGTTCTCAAAAATGTCAGAGACTGGGCGCGTGCTCTCACCGTCGTTGAGCGCGAGGAGCAGAGAGGTGAGCGAGGCTGGCGCCTCGTTTACTGACGCCAACGGAACGCCCAGACGCCCCGCGCTGCCGCCAAGCGCGGGCAGCACCGCGCGCGATGCGAGTGGTGGCAAGATCATGCGATGCCTTGATGCGTCGGCCGACGTAAAATCAGCATGAAAATCCATGAAGATTTTGTATAAAAAACAATTGGGACCGAACCAAACCAAGGGACACACCACCGAACAGCAGACAAACATTGTTTATTTGAGGCTTTTAGGATTTCGATTCACCTCGATACAGCAATTGTTGAATGACCGGTTTCAATGCTTCCGACCCCACCCCGTGGTCACATTTTCGAAGGCTTCGCGAGCGTTTGCCTTGACTGCCTCCACATGAAGCGCACGCAGCACGCTCCGACGAGCAGTGCGACGACAACACTCCCGATCCCAGGAATGCCATCCCCCCTCGGATCGTCCAGCACGACTTTTCTGGGCATCACCCGTCCGCCCGCCTCGAGCTGGCAATCGCGCAGCGTGAGCGTCGGGCGCGAGCACTCGGCCGTCGTGCAGAGCTCGAGCTCGAACCTGACGGCGCCCGCATTCGAGAGCTGCGAACCTTCGGTGCTGAGGGCCGCGCACTCGGCGCTGTTGCTCGCCTCGTCCCACGAGAGCTGCACTGCGTTCCTCTCCACGCCTCTTCTGTCCACGCCTCTTCTGTCGACCGCTTCGGGATCGCCTGGCTCAAGAGGCATGCGCACCTGCGAGTGGTGGCGGCTGTGAGGTGCAGAGACGCTGGGGTGTGGGGGGGGGTGTTCGCCGGTCGCGGGAAGAATACATGCTCTGCCCACGCATCCGAACCAAGCTCCCTGCTCCTAAATCTCCGCATAAGAGGTGTACTCAGTACAGTACTACTCGGGAGTATACGTGTACTCTTGTACGCTGTACTCTAGTCTCGGGGGTGGGGGGTTGGGGGGGGGGAGGGTGATTTTCTGCGCACCTCGAACCCATTGAGAAAGAACCATAGCATCTCCCTGAGCAGATGTGAGTGTGCGACGACGAGCAGGGGCTCTCCACCACCCACGAAGCCCTCCAAGAGCTCGCCGAGCCGCTCAACGTACGGCGCAAGCCTCGCCGCTCGCTCGGCGCCGCTCTGCAGCTGCATGGCGCCCGGCGGCACCCGCCGCCGCTCGTCGTATGTGCGTCTCCTGTCGAGTGCGAGCATGGTGGTGTACGCCTGCTCAAGAAAGCGCGCGAGCCCCTCGTCTGTCCCGCCGCCCGCTGCGGGAACCGCCGCCGCGAGCGCCGCCGCCTGAGATGCGAGTGCTGCAGCTGCCATCTCCCTATTCGTCTGGCCGAGGTGGGCGAGGTTAGCATTAGGAGCGGCTGTGCCGCCGTTTGGGGTGCCGCCGTTTGGGGTGCCGCCGTTTGGGGTGCCGCCGTTTGGGGGCGCGGCCCCGCCGCGTAGGTTGTGGGGTGGGAGGAGAGCACCGTTCGCTCCAAGCGACGACGGCGTGCAGTCCTGCTTGTGACTCGACTCCTGCAGCAATGGCGTCACGGGGACGCTGAGGCTGCGCGCGCTCAGCAGAGGCCGCAACGCGAGCAGCAGCGTGTCGATGGCGCGGCGGAGGTTGCTGGTGAGGAGGCGTGGGGGTGGGCAGGTCCCACTCGCAGCACAGCGCAGCGCCGAGCGCAGCGACTCCGCCGGCTCCTCCTCCGACAGCGGCTCGGCGAAGAGGAGCGTGCTGAGGGTGAGCGCCTGCTGCACGCCCTTTGCGGAGAGCGGCGAGTCAGTGAAGCGGAGCTCGTCGCCTATGGCGTTGATACGCGCCTCGGCAGTCTTCAGCTCCCGCTGCGCACCCTGCTCCGCGTTCCACTGCGACTGGCCGTGGCGCACATACCACACTCGCACCATGAGGTACACAAGTCCAGCCGAAGACGACGAATCGATTCCGCTTTTGATGTTACATAAGGTTCCTATTTGAGAAAGGGTTTTAATCGGATCACGCCAAAAAAAGGGCCGAACCATCGAATGGCAAACCGCCCAATTGCTGCGTGGGCGTCCTAGTCACCGGAGTGTTTTGCGTGGGCGATGCATCCTGCATGGCTTCTGCTCTTCTTCCAACACTCCGGCGGGAGCGAGGCCACGGCGGAGTGCTCCTTCGCCCACGCCGACGGCTGGCTTGGCCACTGCGCGTCCGCCGACGACTGCACATCGGACGTTGGCTTTTGCGGCTGCTGCGTGCGTCACCCGTCGAGCTCGTACGCGGAGGCGTGCGCGGCGATCTGCCCTGTCCTCCACAATCGCTTCCACTTCAACGACTTTAGCTCCACCGCCAGTGAAGACGAGCTCGGCCCGTACTTTTCGCCGCCGGCGGATCTCTCTCTCGTCGGCGACGCGGCGGTGGTGATCGGCGAGTGTGCGAACGTGGATGTGCGTGTGTCGAACCTATTGGAGGGCGGTCAGGATGCGTGCCTCCTCCCTCCCATCCCCGAACGCCTCCTCTCCCCGCTCGACATCGACATGTGTCCGAATCACGTGGCGCCGTTCCAGATGGAGACGGCTGCCGAGATTGCGAACCTCCTCTGTTATGAGGAGTGTTCGGCGGAGGAAGGGGAGGCGAGGGTGGTGTTGCCTGTGGTGGATGAGGACGCCCTCGACCTCGCCAACTGCACCCGCCAATGCTTCACCCAGCACACCGATCCGAGGGTGGAGGGCTGCGCGTCTGAATGCGCGCCGTCCGATTATGCGTGCTTCGCCAATTGCCATGCGGACGAGATCTGCACGGTGCCGCTGGGTCGGCGCGACACGAGCGTGTTCGCGTCGGATCCCAACGTGCCCGTGTGCGAGACGCTCCTCCCACGCTTCCAGACACGCGTCGCAGAGTGCAACCAGAAATGCCGCGAGGAGCTCTCGGCCGTCGAGGTCGATCCGGAGAAGCTCGTCAGCGAGTACTACACGGCGCAGTGCGTGCCTGCGCTGAGTCGGGGGATGGAGGCGACGAGCGAGTGTCTGGTCAACTGCACGCACGCGTGCATCGACCGCTGCCCGAGCGTCGAAGACTACACGGAGGCTGGTACAGGCGCCTCGAATGATGATTGCGGCGACGCTTGCGCGGCGGGCTGCATCCTCAACTGTACGAGCGCCGAGAGGCGGTTCGAGACGCTCTCGTCGGCGTGCGACGCGCTGCCACCGTACAGCTGCCGCGCGCGCTCCATCGAGCTCAGCTGCACGCGACACGCACGCTTCTGCGGCTGGTACGACGACGGCGACCGGCTGCGCGCGCTCAACGAGCCGTGCGACGACACGACGGGTGTCGTCAGCGTCGCCTTTGGGATCGTGAGCGACGCGAGAGGCGTGGTGGGCGTGAGCGAAGGGAGCGCTGTCACCGGCAACGTGAGCGGAACCTTCATCGCCGAGGACTTGGAATGGAGGGAATGGCTCAATAGCTCGCTAGACAATGCATCGAGCGCGCTCTCTCTGCGTCTCGGCGTCAACGCGACTCGTCACGAGTGCGTGCGCAGCTGCGAGACGCGCCGGCGGCGGGAGCTGCTGCGTCCAGGGCCCAGCTCGCTCGAGCTCTTCATGAGCCAAGGACTCTTGAGCGAAGGCCTCCTGACGGGCCCGACCGTCGTCCGATGCGAGACCGTCTGCTTTGATCGCGAGTGCACACAGGCAAGACTCACACAAGTCTCACACTCTGAGTGTTCTCGCCCACACGTCACAGAGCGTATTTCGTCAACATGCCACTGCCCATTTTCTCCCCCCCCCCCATATATCACGGGGTGTACTCTTTTGGAGAGTCAACTCTCACAGTCGCATGCGTTCGCCCACATGTGATTGCCCACTTTGCCCATGTCTCAAGCGGGTTTCTGTTCTGAACTCACTCACTCACCCACTCACCCACTCACCCACTCACTCACTC
>MDSY01119444.1_pt1 | contig 12540 bp, 17 predicted proteins | sample 811131 | NCBI WGS metagenome assembly MDSY01 (sample SAMN05326643, study PRJNA326480) | marine metagenome | isolation source: seawater | place: Atlantic Ocean: South West | collected 2010
TCCATAAACCTTCTTTTTCATGCATTTTAACTTCGATTCCACCTAAAGGTCCATTGTTTTCGATAGTTATTTCACCAGATGTTTTATCGATAGAAACACTGAGTGATGTTACATTTTTAGGGTACATAGAGTTTCGATCAATCGCGTTTACTAAAATTTCGTCGAATATTTTTAAAAGTGCCGGTGAATATACAACCGTTTTCTTTTCAAAGAGATCATTTTCGTGTATCCAGTATGATTCTCCTACACGTGAAACAGGTCCAACGTACGAATCTGGACGCTTTAAAATGTGTTCCACGTGTGTAAGTTTCTGAATACTTTCACTCATTTATATTGTATAGAGTTGTTTATTTAAGTATATTTTTAGTCCCTTGAACCAGTATAATAATTCATCCCTTGTTTTTGACTTGGGCCTTAAATATATATGTTTTATACGACCACACTCACGGTCTCTAAATGATATAGGGTTAACGTTTTTATAAGACTCGATATAACATGCATAACATACGCGTCTTATATTCAAATCAAAAAATTTTAGATATGCGTCATTATTAACAGTAAAGATAGGGTGTAATTTCTTATATTCACGAACAATTATACGTTCTTCCTTACGTTTTGTGTGTACACATGGTTCTAAAGGACATTCACATAAATAACATTCTGATGTCCACTTAAGATGCATTATAAAGTATAAGTTTTTATTTTTTATGTTATTCACCTAAAGTGAAGCTATATGTTCTTTTAAGTTTTTTTATAAATAACAACCACATCTTTTATTAGTAATTGTGAAAATAAAAACAAATGAATGTTAAAAGTTACTTAATTTTTTATTGTATAAATTTTTAAATTTTACGAATTTTTCAGAATTTCCACCTTTATCTGGGTGTAATTTTAAAGCACCCTTTTTATACGCCCTTTTTAATTGTTTTTCCGATGTAGAAGTTGTAATTAATTTATTAAAATTATTATAAGTTATAGCACTTTTGTAATTTTGTTCCCATCTTTTACTACGTTCTATTTCTCTTAATATTAGTTTCTTCATTTCGTTTTTCAGGTGACAATCCCAGCATATATTATGAAATCGGTTTGCAGGTTTTTTACATTTTTTACATTTTTTGACTACTGATTTTAAAGCAGGGTTGTAAAAATTAATCATTATTTATTAACCTAAGTTATTTTATTTTTAATATAAATTAAAATGTCACAATACTTTTTACCTTCTGTGATTCAGAAGAATTTTAGTGATACTAAAAATGTACTCACTAAAAAACATCAATCTACTATGCAAAGTTATGACGATTGTTTACGTATATCTAAAACTTTAAAAACAGATAAAAAAACACCAGAAGAAATGGCGCGAATTTTAGATAAAATGAGGAAAAAGAAACTTGAATGTCAAAAAACAAAACCAATACAGGTTTTGGAAACTGCACCTAAACAGGACGTTTCTGAAACCCGTAATATATGTAAAGCTTTTACATTATCAGGAAAAAAATGTACATTTAAAGCCGTGTGTGGAGACTACTGTAAAAAACATAGAATAGATGACCAGGTGTTAGGAACTATTCAAAAAATAAATATTTCCTTATTATAAAATGTTAGATCAAGAAACGCTTAGACCTGTCATAATAGCTATGATACTTTATCTTGCAATTTCAAAAATCGTACCAGAAATACTCAAACAACCAACTAATATTAAATTTATAGATGATATCGTTGCGATGCTCATTGCACAGAGAGGCTCACTTACGTCCGGTGTCATTTTGACCGGTGTTATCGTTTTCCTTACTAATTACATTAGTGATGAATTCTTGTAATACATTTTCTTTACACGTCAGCATACGAGTCCTCGGATGATCCATATACCTTATTTTTTTAGTGTATGCATCTTCCATAAATTCACGCAATTGTTTTTCATTTGGTTTTCCCCATACCATACCTTCCTTATACAAAAAATCATCTTTTATGAGTTTTTGACGTTCACAGTCTATCATATAAGGTGTTTTTATGTATTCAGGTGCACCCCCATAATCTGTTATAATGACAGGTTTGTTTCTCAAGGATGCTTCTACTGCCCCCATACCTATACCTTCCGAACTTGAAAAACTTACGTAACAGTCACCCATTGAATGTATTTTTTCCATATCTTCATCAGGAATAAGACCATTTATGACTTCAACGTTTGGTATTTTTATTTGAACGGGTTGTTTACACGTCGCTTTTATGAGAAGTTTTGAATCTGGTTTATTCATACGAACAAACGTTTCGATAATTTTATTAAAATTTTTCCTTGGGTCGGTTATATTTCCAATGTGATAAAAAGTGTATGGTCTATTATCAGGGACGTGAGCGTGTATAATGTAAAAATTTGTTTCAGGAAACTGTTTTTTAAATACCTTTCGACAAAATTCACTTGGTACAGCGACCCTATCAAAGAGTTTAAATAGTTTACCGTAATCTTCGTGTACAGTTTCAGTTTCACATATAGTCATACACGTAACATGTTTAATTTTACGTTTAATTTCTGGTATCCGATTTAACCAGTGTGGTATAGGTAAAGCATAAATAAATGCATGTTCGCAGACTGGTATATCATTTTGAAGTTCAATGTACTGACTACCAGGAAAAAGATCCATATATTTTTTACATTGTTGACCTATTCCACTTAATAGAGGTGGACCGATGAATATCATTTCGTATAAAGATAATCTTTCTTTTATATATATTACACGATGGACTCTGTCAGAGAACAAATTGAAGTTGCACTTCAAAGACCAAAATTACACAAAGAAACTGTCTATGGTATCCTTAGACAAATAGCCGATACAATCCAAGCCCCAGCACCAGTTCCAGTAAGGGCGCCAGCTCCAGTAAGGGCGCCAGCTCCAGTAAAGGCTCCAGCCCCAGTTCCAGCTTCACCAGCGAAAAAGAAGGTTGCGACACCAAAGAAACCAGTTAGACGTGTTGTTAAAAAGAAGGCTGAGGAATAGGCGGCGGCGCACTTTTGTTTCTAATAAAAATAAAACCACCAGTTACTAATGCTATAAATAGTATTAAATAACGTAATGGATACTTTTTCTTTTTTTCCTTTTCCATTTTATCTATATCCTCCTTATCTGGAAGCTTTTTAACGTTTACGTTAAGTTCCTCTATCTTCCCGATAAGTTTATGTAAAGCCTCAAGAATTTGAACTTCTTTGTTTATAGGTTTTTCCTTAACATCTATGGTTGTTATTTCTAATGTCATGTACCAATCCGAACCAGGTTGCAGTTTTACATAATCCCCATCACCTTGTTGTTCATATATTTCAAAATTGAGTTTCTGTATAGATATGGGGTTAAATAAAGATGTTGGTCTATTGAAAGATTTCCATTGTTTATCTTGTATTTTAAAATTATTCGAACCATCGAATATTCTTTCTAAAGGTATACGTGCAAATATTTGACTCTTTCGTTCATTTAGAATCTGTGCTGTTTTTGGTATATCATCACATATAATATCTATGTATTTTGCACCATTACCTGTACCACCACCCGATACACCTACTTGTGTTACGTAAAAATCAACGACTTTTAAACCACATACTTTACTTATATCAGAAACGTGTGCATTAGATTCAAGGTTTAAATCAAAGGAGAATGTATTATTCGTACCATTTACAAAATCTGAATCTATTGTTATGTACTGAATCTTTTTAGGTAACTCCTGGAGTGAAACCATCTTGTATTTAGTATATAAAAAAATAAACGGAATTAATAACAGTATGTATACATTCTATAGTAGTGTATGTCGTTTATTATATTCGAGTAAATCTAATTTAGATAATATAACCAAAACCCCTTCACACAATGATATGATGTTATTACCTGAAAATACTAATGATAAAATCATTTCAGTAAATGATGCCGGTGAATGTGTTGTATTAGAGTATAATAAACACGACAAAACATTCGTTCATTATAAACCTAAGTACTTTAAATATAAATAATTTATTAAACAAATAAAATATAATGAAATGGACGATTACATTGCCTTACACACGTACGACTACAAACTCTCGTTTTGTCAAGCGACAAATGACCTCCCAGAAGATATGCAAAGACTTATATGGGAAAAACTTAATGCATATGAATCGCAAAATCTCACGTGTCCGGGGGCGCCTCGGCGAATCAAACAAGATTCGCGCTTCTCAACAGAACGAATCGGAAACCTGGTCAGAAAATGGAGAGAAAAATGGGGAGAACCAGACAGTTTCTAAAAAGCGTAAATCAAGACCAACTGTCGTATCAATAATGAATGGGGGGCAACATGGGTATACATTGATAGAGGATAATTGCGATTTGGATTTTGATGAAGTAAAAAACCGTATTGATTCTATTGCTAAAAATGGTTTTGAGAAATGTGAAATTTCAACAAATATGGATAATGTTTTGTCTATAATTTTAGGTGGAGGTCAAGGTACGCGTTTGTATCCTTTAACGGAGAAGCGTGCTAAACCAGCAGTACCACTTGGGGCAAATTATCGTTTGATTGATATACCCGTGTCTAATTGTATTAATAGTGATATTAATAAGATTTACTGCTTGACACAATTTAATTCCGCATCTCTCAATAGACATATTGCAAGGGCGTATAACAATATAGGATCTTATTATAAATCCGGGTTTGTTGAAGTTTTAGCTGCGCAACAGTCTCAAGATAATAAGACATGGTTTCAAGGTACTGCGGATGCTGTTAGACAATACCAATGGCTTTTTAACACTTCTGGGTGTGACGAATATCTTATTTTATCCGGGGATCACCTGTATAGAATGGATTATAAATCTCTTATTATGCATCATCGACGAACCTGTGCGGATATTACAGTTTCAGCAATTCCGGTAGACGAAGATAGAGCGGGATCGTTTGGCTTAATGAAGATTGATATAAATGGACGAGTAATAGATTTCGCAGAAAAACCAAAGGGTGATGATTTATTGAGAATGGCTGTGGATTTTTCTACTTTAGCTGATTCTTTGATTTCTAACGAAACAAAGCCTTACATTGCGTCTATGGGCGTTTATGTTTTTTCTGCTAAGATTATGAAAGATTTATTAACTATTTACTGCGAAGATAAAATGGACTTTGGTGGAGAAATTATACCACACGCTACGAGTATGGGCATGCATGTTCAATCTTATATTCACGATGATTACTGGGAAGATATAGGTACAATTAAATCATTTTATAATGCGAATTTACAGTGCAATGAGGATGATTCGCCATTTTCATTTTATGATGTTGAGGCACCTATCTATACTTCTTCAAGGTTTTTACCACCTACAAAAATGTTAGGTTCTCATGTATTAAAAAGTACTATTGGTGATGGATGTTACATTCATAAATCAAAAATTAAAAATTCTGTAATTGGTTTACGATCTTCTATCTCAGAAAATTGTACAATTGAGGATACGTTATTATTGGGTGCAGATTATTATGAAAATGAAGAAGAGTGTAGATTAAAAAATGATTGTTTTATGCCTATAGGCGTTGGTCAGGGAACTATCATAAGGAATGCTATAGTTGATAAGAATGCACGTATAGGAAATCGGTGTTACATAACCAATTCGCGTAATGTAGAAGAAGATCTGAGTAATGAAGAACGTGGTTGGGTAATCAAGGATTATATAGTTATAATTTGTAAAGATGCAACTATACCCGACGGGACTATAATCTAAGATAAAGAATTAAATATTTATATTAAATAAAATGAAATGTACATCTCATACCCGAACTTTAGTGTGTTTGGCACCTAAAAATCGTCGTAAAGTTGTGAAGTGCATGGGTGTAAAAAAACGTCCACCTCTCTCATCAATATATGAAGAAACGATAACACAAATTCACGATTCTCAATTAAAAAGTTCAAAACAATATTTTAATAATGAAAAAGAAATTCAAAGAGTTTATAATACTGAACCATATACGAATGATTTATATGAACGCATGCAATTACTCGCGCATGAAGAATGTAGTCAGGAAGATTTCAGACGTCAAACATATGATTCTTATTCACTTATTCTTTATCAACATCTCATTACAGAATTAAATTTACAAAGACTTGAAATGAAATATGTATCTCTTTTTGGTGATAAATGGAGAACTAAAGATGAATTGTATAGAATTGAGCAACGTATAGATACATCAACAATTAGAATTGGGAGATTTAAAAGTCGTGAACGCGCATTTAAGAAAAAATATTTTCAAGACGAAAACTATATTATTAAAGGTATAGATATATAATAATTAAATTGTAATGCTAAGTATAATAAATCCTTACACTAAAACCATTAGAATATCGTGTCCTACTAAACGTAAAGAAGGTTTAGCAGAGTATGAAAAAATAAAATCTAAAATTAAAAAGACAACTTTACAATACGGCGTTGCCGTTTCGACATACCATTTTATTTTTCATACACCAGTTGACGGTGTTTCTGCGAGTTTAGGAACAATTGCGTCTTATATTTATGTCAATTCACTTTCTTCGTATGTCGACAACATAGAAAGACTACCCGGTTTAAATAAACGGTTACTCGTACCAACATGTCTCGCTTTAGCAGAATCCATGTGGAACACATCAGATTTACCATTTGATTTTAATATGGGGGCAACTTTGTTTGGATTTTTATCATATAAAATAGCATTTTATCAAATCGTAGCGGAAGAAATATTAATGTATAGTGAAGACCTAAGTGATATAGACCAGTTGTAATAATTATAATATAAAAAATGTCTTCTCTCATTTACGAACTCACGAAACAATCTACCACGATTGAGCGACTTCCAAAACTTGACGGTGTTTTTTCGAGTTTTAGAACCGATAAATTTGCAATTGGTGCACCTTCCCAAGTTTATGGAGTCCAGCCACAACACGGGTTTCCTAAAGAGTGTAATCCTAATGGACTTAATAATATTGCATATTTTGGTGTATCTGCATTTAATGATAAACTTCATATAATTGATTTCCTATATGAGGAAAGGTATAAAGATGGTTTTAGAGTGGGTATACTTGAACCAGCATTACAAATGTTGAAAGACAAATTGGGAACCATGGTTGTTCCGCGACGCATTCCTGAAGAATGGATTGATTTTTGGATGAATTATTTTAAAAATGAATTTAATGATCAAAAATCTCTTTTACAATTTGTTGACAAATACAATCTTCAAGGAAGTGTTGATTGGACGGAACTTTACAATACGTTCTCTGAAGATATGGACTTAAAACTTAGCAACTAATATGTAATATAATATGATGAGTCTTACTTACGAACTTCTTAAAAACTGTACAACTATTGTTGAACTTTTCGACGTTAACGAACTCTTCTCAGAATTAGTGGGTGAAAAATGTAAAGTGTACGGTTTGCGTGCCGATTTTGGATACCCCGACCACCTTATTCCTAAAGATATGTATAAATATATTGCGTATATTGGTATTTCTAATAGAAAACTCGAAACATCATACGGTCAAGCCCAATTTATTGAATTTTATTACGAACCCAAGGATATCGGTATTTTGGAACACTTTTTTGATATGTACCTGGAGAGTGAGAAAGAAATTCTTAAACAATGTGGGTATAAACAGGATGAATATTTTACGGTCGAACTTTTTCCAAGTGAAATTACAATAAAGAACCTTGAGTTTTGGAAAATGTATTTAGATAATGAATACGGTGTTAACGATAGGATTTCTTTACGAGATTTCCTAGACGATTATGAAATTACGTATCAAATTGATCACGAACGGTTATACGATCATTTACCAGAAAATATCGACGATTTGGATAATGAAAGTGAATATGAAACGGAATCTGAACTCGAAGAAGGTGAAATAAGAACCTAAGTTTAAACGAATATACTTAATACACATTCAAAAATGCGTCCAAACTGTATATACGAAAACTGTCTCTGTCGCCAAGGAAAAAACGGGTTTTGTGTAAAACACCGTGAAATTGGTGAGGCTGTAGAAGCCCTTTTACTTTTAAGAAAAATAACAAACCTAAGTTGTAATGAAACAAAATAATATAATATATTAAAAATGGACGCCCTTACCACATTAATGCAAACTCTCGATCTCAATTCTAAGATAATTTCTGAAGGTGATTATCTTAAAATGTGTGACTCGATTAAGAAAATTCACGAGCATATCAAATATAATGATTCTGATTCCGAAAGTGATGACGAAGAACAATTTAGAATTCGACGCGTTGATATACCTATACCCTTTTCACCGATTCCAAATCTTCCTCCATTAGGAGATAATCTTGACGATCTTACAATATATGATACAGTGACACCCCCACAATCAAGACGGGGGGATTATGTACACCCGGATTTACCAGCGATACTAACACCCCCACCTGTTCCGGAACCTTTACGTGATCATGAACTCGAAGATGAACTTATGGAAGTAAATAGATTAATTTACGAAACAAATAAAAAAATGGAAAAATTAAAATATAGACGGAACGTGACGAACTTTGTTCGTGAGGAAGCTGTAAAAAGGCGCACGCAGGAACTTGGTATTCGTTTAAGACGATATACAGTTGGTTCACTTTTAGATGCAGGACACGACGTTGGTAATGTTCGTCTTTTCTTCAAGGATTACTTAGAAGACTATAACGATAATATTGATATACAACGCGAAGAATTACACAACGTGTTAAAAGAACTCGAAGATGATAGAACGGCTATAATAGACGAACTTATAAATTTTTAATTGAATCAATATCATTTTCAAATATAATTTTACACCATTTTTCATTGAGGTTACCCAGTGGTGAATATTCAAATATTAAATGTACTAAAGCGCCTGCAATTATTAAATTACCTGCACCTTTGTAAATAAATTTTGTCATACCTTTTTCTACACTAAATAAACAAATACCTATGAGAAGTGCTTCAAATAATACCGATGTTACAGGCCGCATTTTTTTTATATTACTATAATATATAAAAAAATGGACTACCAAGGAATCGGAATGATATCATGCTTTCTACTCATGGCAGGTGGAATAACATACAACATAATGAATAGATCTGCAGCTCAACCCTCGCCAACCCTTGAAGCAAAGGAACAATAAACTAACTTAATCTAAAATAATATCTCTTGATATATAAAATGATAATCTTATTAGCTATCATTCTATTTATCATATTTTTGATTTATAGTATAAAACCCAAGCGTGAGGAGTATACACTTGAGGGTCTTAAACTTTTCTGGGCGAATAAAGGAGGTATCGAAGGGGTTGTTACGAAATGGGTGGTTACCTTGAAAGATTCGTCTGGGAATGTAATTCATACGTACGAAAATAATGAACCTAAAAACCTTAAAGATTTTACGGATGTCACAATGAACATAATAAACAATAAGGAGTTTAATAAGAGTATTATTGGTAACAATACACTTGAATTGTACTGGAACGAGGTTAAACCTGATAATAAATTGTATTCGAATCCCGTTGTGTTTACAAAAGAAGATTTTGGGGGTATTTTAGATATTAGTAAATTAAACGAAATTGTACCAAATTTTGATTGTGTGGGTAAATATATAAAAGTTAAAAAGGATAAAAATACCGAAGGTGCAGAGAGATTTGCGTGCGGACCAGAAGACGATAGTGATAGACACTATTGTCAATTCTGGAAACACAAAATTGAAACGGAAAAAACGGGAACGGGTAAAGCGTGTTCTCGTGCAAATAACCACGTTATTAAAACTCAATGGCCCACAGAAACTACAGCTAGCAAGCGAATAGGTACGTCTTTTCAGAACGATCCAAATCCAAATACCAATGAAAACGTGTTAAACGATCCTCAACATTATAAAAACATATGGGATAAGGCAACTCCATTAATTACAGAAATTCCTCATCAAATCCCAAGTGCGGCTCCCGGTGGGTGGTGTAATCATAGGAACTCAGTTCACCAAGACGTTCCGGGGTGTGGACGTATATGTTCTGATAGTAATACCGTTGGACGTAAAGATAAGGGTACATGGGGGTCGTGGAATGCTTATCCAGGTAGTGTTAATTGTCCAGCCGCCAAGTTAGACCAGGTATGGAAAAAGGAAGGGAATTCGAGAAAACTTGCGTTTGGTAAATATAGTGAAGTGGGACCGCCTCCACCTCCTCCACCTCAACCAACTGCATCTTCCAAAGGTATCCGGTACGTATGGTTCGGGTACGAAAATTCTGGCTGGCCAGAGAGACCCCTGAACATAGCAGAAATAGAAGTTTATTCTGGTGGTGTAAATATTGTGAAAGATTTCGGTGATGGCAAAGTCCAGAGTAGTAGTATATATGCCAATTGGACGTCTCCAAAAAACCTATTTGATGGAAATAAGTCGAGTATGGCACATACTAACGATAGTGGAACAAATTACTTTAAAATCAATTTGGGAAAAGAGTACTCGGCGATAGATAAGGTTATGGTACACAATAGAGATAATTGTTGTTATGAAAGATGGGCGGGATCGTTTGTTAAGTTATTGGATAAAGATGGTGTTGAAATTATGAGATCAACAGACACATTACCAATTGTTGCGAACAAGAACGACAGTACAAATATAACAAAAGCGAAAAATTATAAGGAGGGTGGAGTTAGAGTTAAAACATTTACATTCGATCATCTGGCACGACAAGCTGTAGCTTCCGGGTTTAAATGGGAATATTTCGGTAAAGAAGAACCAGATGGGCAATCCTACCTACCACTCCCTTCTTCATTTAATAATGCAACGCCTACAAAAACAGGTACAGGTGTTACCAATTTTACTAATAAAAATACGGCAACGAACGGGTATTTACCCACACACGGTTTGTTAAAAAATTATGCTGTTCGTTGGACGGGTTATTTCGTACCGAAAAAGACGGGTACTCACAAATTCTGGACACAGTCCGATGATATGAGTTATTTATACGTAAGGGGTGTAAAGGTTGTTGATAATGGAGGTTTACATGGTTACTATGGGAACAAGAAATCTGGTACAATTGATTTACAAGAGGGTGAAGGGTATAAGATCATTATATATTTTGGTGAAAAGGAAGGTGGGGATGAAATGACAGTATGGTTTCAAGGTCCAGACATGAATTCAGACACGCACGATTTTAGTGGATACGTGTTTACTGATAATCCCAGAGCTACCACCGCCATCGCCGCCCCAGCTAATCAAGATTGTGAAGGTTCTTGGGTAAATGACCCAACTGGTAGATCAAAATCTTATTGGAATAATAACTATAAAACCATGAAATGGGTAGAAACTAAGAAAAAAATTGGTAATGGGAAAGATTGTAAATGGGCATTTACCAGAAAGAATCCACATAAAGGTGCGACTGATGTTTCTAGAAACTGGGCCGGGTATATAAAAAATAGTGACGATAAATGGACATCTGAAATTGTTACAGATGGACAAAAGGGTGAAGTTTTTAATCATCAAAATGAATACGGGTTTCAAATGAAGAATACAAATACAAACTACCTTAAATACTGTATGCGACACGCGAATGTGCCACTCGATCAATGGGGTCGATATTCAAAAAGTATGTATTCTAATAACGCATGGTTAAACACTGGTGCTTACGGAAGGGAAAAAGTGTGGTTTACATGTGACGACGAAGATTAATCACTACCAATATGAAAAAAAAAATATACACTACTAATAAAACAAATATGTCGATAGCAATTGCCGGCGTTGGATTATTATTTGCTTTATTAGTAGCAATCGGTTTAATAATAGTTTTGGCTATTTACTTTACTAAAAAAAGTAAAACAGAAGACGGTGACGATGATGAAACGTCAGACGACATAAAAAAACCCGAACTTACGTTTGATGCAGATGCTACCAAAACAATCAATCCACAGGAGGAAGATAACGGTAACCAGGAGGGGTATGCCATAGAATATGCTGGAGGTGAATATATAGATCTTACGTTATCGTGGACTAATGGTCAAGGTTTTGATGGTGTTGTACAAGAACTTATATTTACACGATACTCGAAGGTTGGGGACGACGAGAACAACTGGAAAAAGATTCAAGGTGATAAAAAGACATCATCCCCAGGTGAAATAAGTAATAACGGGTCTGGTTCTGTTACATTTTCAGGTACAGAAGTTTCTGAAGACACAAGAGGTTGGAACGTAATTAGGGCGTATTATAATGAGGTGAAACCAGATAATTTGTTAGCAACTGCCGAAGTTGAAATTACAGATGACGATTTTGATCAGGTTATGACAGGAGAATTTAAGACCATTGTTATTCCCGTTGCAATAAAAAAAGATTCGTTTAAACTTGAAAAAACTACAAGGAAAACGTATTATAATCTTGCTCTCAGTACAAGTGACGAAAGCACTCAATTATCACTTTTAGACAGTTGGTATACGATAAAACAAAAAGATGATAAATACATATTCACAGGTTCTACCGGTAAACCACTTACACTCAATGGTAATACCGAATTTAAAATACAAAAATATCAAGGTAGTAGCATTCTTCTTCGCGCATCGGACGATAAA
>MDSY01147576.1_pt1 | contig 12537 bp, 12 predicted proteins | sample 811131 | NCBI WGS metagenome assembly MDSY01 (sample SAMN05326643, study PRJNA326480) | marine metagenome | isolation source: seawater | place: Atlantic Ocean: South West | collected 2010
TCTTTTAGTTGTTAAAGGTTTAGATGAATTTATCTCAATTTTGCCAGACTTTCCTTGTGTATGAAAGTCTAATGCTTCTTTATCTGAGTAATGATCAATTTTAGATTTTTTTATCATAAAATTTTATTATGTAATATAAAATAGACAAAATCATCAATAATTTAATTTTTAATAGTAAAATATATGAACTTATTATCTTCAGCTTCTATTTTTAGTTTTTATACTTTGATTAGTAGGATTCTTGGATATTTTAGAGATATATTAATTGCAACTTTTTTAGGTGCTTCAATATATGCTGATGCCTTTTTTGTAGCATATAGGCTTCCAAATACGTTCAGAAGACTTTTTGCCGAGGGAGTTTTTAATGCAGCTTTCATTCCAAGTTATGCAGAAGAAAATGCAACTAGTAAAATAAAGGGCAAAAAATTTGCCGATGATGTTTTAAACTTATTAATAATAATCTTATTAGGAATAATTTTTTTAGTAGAAATTTTTACACCAGCAATAGTTTATTTAATAGCTCCAGGTTTTTATCAAGATGTAGAAAAATTTGATTTAGCTATAAAACTTACAAAAATTACATTTCCCTTTTTATTTTTTGTTAGCTTGTCTTCTTTTTTTTCAGGAATATTAAATTACAATAACAAGTTCGCAGCAGCAGCAGCAGCCCCAATTTTATTAAATATTTTTTTAATTTTAAGTTTATTTACTTCTTATTTTTTTAAACTTAATTATGAATATAATCTCTCATATGCTGTTACGTTAGCCGGTTTATTTCAATTAATATTTTTAATATTTTTTACTAAATTTTATTACAAACCATCTATTAGTTTAAAAATTAACATTAATACAAAAATAAAATTTTTTTTTAAAAAATTGATGCCAAGTGTATTTTCATCAGGTGTTACACAAATTAATATTTTAGTGGGCACAATCATTGCTTCTTTCGAAGCTGGTGCAGTTTCTTATTTATATTATGCAGATAGAATATATCAAATAAATTTAGCAATAGCGGGAATAGCAATTGGTACTGTAGCTCTTCCAGAGCTATCAAAAAAAATCAAGACAGGAAATATTTTTGAGGCAATGAATATTCAAAATAAATCTATAGAATTGTGTTTGCTTTTATCTATACCTGCTTGCTTTGGTTTAATTATTGCTTCACAAGAAATTACAAGTGCATTGTTTGGATATGGATCATTTTTAGAAAAAGATGTTATTTTAACCGCCCAAGCATTAAAATATTTTGGGTATGGAGTTCCTGCATTTGCTTTAATAAAGATCCTTTCTAACTTTTTCTTTGCAAGAGACAATACTAAAATCCCATTTTATATTTCAGCTTTTAGTGTTTTTTTGAATATATTAATATCTGTTATTTATTTTAAAGAATTAGGATTTATTATTATTCCGATCGCCACAACTATAGCAACCTGGATTGCTGTGGTAATTTATTTAATTTTATTGATAAAACACAAATATTTTATTACTAATTTAATTTTTTATGTAAATTTCATCAAAATACTTATTTCTGTAGCTATAATGAGTTTAGCACTTGTTTTTTTAATTAATTTTTTTGAGGATAAGCTTATTTATACTAATTATTATAAGTCATTTTATCTTATAATGATTATAGGTTTAGTAGCTACGATATATTTATTAATAGCTCGTTTATTAGGTATTTTTAAAATAAAAAATTTTAAAATAAATTAAATAATGAATAAAAACAAATTAGTTTTTTCTGGAGTTCAGCCGACTGGTAATCTACATCTTGGAAATTATCTTGGAGCTTTAAAAAATTTTGTATTGCTACAAGAAAAAACAGAGTGTATTTACTGTGTTGTAGACCTACACGCTATTACGGTTTTTCAAGATCCAAAAGAACTCAAAAATAATATTTTAGAAACTACAGCTGGTTTTCTCGCCACAGGACTTGATAATAAAAAAAGTATTATTTTTAATCAATCGTCTGTTAGTGGACATGCTGAGCTTGCGTGGATTTTAAATTGTGTTGCTCGCGTCGGTTGGCTAAATAGAATGACACAATTCAAAGATAAGGCTGGAAAAGATAAAGAAAAAGCAAGTGTAGGTTTGTATATTTATCCAAATTTAATGGCAGCAGATATTCTTTTATATAAAGCTACACACGTGCCTGTAGGTGCCGATCAAAAGCAACATTTAGAACTTTGCAGAGATATCGCACAAAAATTTAATAAAGATTTCAAAAAAGAGGTATTTCCTTTACCCGATCCTTTGATACAGAAAAACATATCAAGAGTTATGAGTCTTAGAGATGGAACAAAGAAGATGAGTAAATCAGATGAGTCGGAATACTCTAGAATAAATTTAAAAGATTCTGCAGATAACATTGTTAAAAAAATTAAAAAAGCTAAATCAGACTCTTCTGTAATACCAGATAATCTTAAAGATTTAGAAAAAAAATCTGAAGCTCTAAACTTAATTAGTATATATTCTGATTTAAACAATAATTCTTTAGAAAAATCGTTAAATGAACTTAAAGGAAAAGAATATTCTTACTTAAAAAATAAATTATCAGAAATTTTAATTGAGGTAATTTGTCCAGTTGGAAAAAAAATTAAGAGCTTACTAGACGATAAAAGTTATTTAGAAAAAGTACTCAAAGAAGGCACTGAAAAAGCCAATGATTTAGCCGAACACAACCTCAAAGAGATACGAAATGCAGTAGGTCTTTTTTAATTAAAAATGTTATAAACACAGAATGATTATTACAGAATTAACACCAAATCCTGACTCGTTAAAATTTTTGTCTGAAAAAGTAATCTCTACAGTCGGAACTGAAGAATTTCAAAAAAAAGATTTCAAAAAGATTGACAATAACTTTGTGAAAAATTTACTAAATTTAAAAGGCGTTGAACTTGTATTACTAGCTGATAATTTCTTGTCAGTAAAAAAAAGTAAAGAAATTTCGTGGGATATATTAAAGCCTACAGTTATTTCTCATATGAACGATTATTTTGAGAAAAATGATAAACCCATACTTGATAAAAAAAACAAAACAAATGAGGATAAATTAGACATAGGAGAGGTTGAGGATAGAATAATAAAAGTTTTGGATGAAAAGGTAAGGCCAGCAGTTGCAAAAGATGGAGGAGATATAAAATTTAAATCATTTAAAGACGGTATAGTGCTTGTAGAATTACAAGGAAGTTGTTCGGGTTGTCCAAGTTCACTCATGACACTAAAACAAGGTGTGCAAAACTTATTATGCCACTATGTTCAAGAAGTTAAATCAGTAGAGGCTATCTAAAATGGTAAAAGTTATAAGCTATAGACAAAAATTATTAGATTTAGCGAAAATTTATAAAATAGATCGAGTTTTTGATCAAAATATAAAACTCACTACTTACGATATAGAAATTATTCTTTTAAAGAAAAATGTTCCGCTACCCTCAAATAAAAGAGGATATCTCTCTCACAAACTTATAAATGAAGTATTTAATCCTTTTTATGAAACTATAAGAAAAAAACTATCCTTCAACATTAATATTAATAAATTTTTTAAAACTTTCTACCACGGATTAATAAAAAAACTATCAATTAATCTGTATATTAATAAATTTTTTAAATTTTTTTATGAAAGTATAATAAGAAAAAAATCTATTTATATAAGTAAATACTTAAATAAAATCTTTAATGGTATTGAAAATTATTTCAAATTTGTAATTTCTAATATTATTAATTTTTTTAAAATTTTATCCAAAACAATAGTTGATGGGTTAAATGATATTTATAATTTTAAAGTTAAAGATAAAATTGTAAAAAATTTATTTTCAAAAAGTATATATGCCACACTTTTGATAATGTTAATTTTCTCTGGGTTTTATATAAAAAATATTATTACTGATGTGGATTTTTTAAAAATATCGTTAGAGATTAAATCAGATAAAAAGGCAGGAGAAGTAAAGTTAAAAAAGAAAGTAGTTAAAAAACAAGATAATTTGAAAAAAAATAATTCAAAAGAACTAGTAAAGCTCCCTAAAAATAATCAATCCACTTCATCAAATAATGATAAATCCATATCAAACAATGATTATAGTTTAAATACTCAAACAGTATTAAATTTATTTGAAGATTTAGAATATGACCTAGACCACGTAAGAAATAAAAAAAAAGTAAAACCAATATTTTTTACAAGGCTACCCAAAGATTTAGACACCATTAAAAGCATTCAAGAAAAAAAGGAAACTTTTTTACAAATCTTATTACCCTTAATTGTTGCTGAGAATGCAAAAATAAAAGAAGATAGAAAGTATCTAATGAAAATACTTAAGGACAATAAATCGGAAAAAACCAATAAGTGGATAAACAAAAAATATAAAGCATATAAAGTGACGGATAAAAATATTAATGAATTAATAGAAAAAATCGACATTATTCCAACCTCAATAGCATTAGCTCAAGCAGCAAAAGAAAGTGGCTGGGGTACATCAAGATTTGCTTTAGAAGGAAATGCCATATATGGACAATGGACTTGGAATGGTGACGGTATTGAACCTTTGGAAAAAACTAAAGATCAAAATCATAAAATTCTTAAGTTTCCATTATTAAGAGCTTCTGTAAAAGCTTATATAAATAATTTAAATACTCATAGAGGTTATAAAAGTTTTAGAGTAAAAAGAGCAGAATTAAGAAAAAAAAACAAGGAATTAGCAGGTATAGATTTAATCCATGAACTCAGTAATTACGCTCAAACTGGAAAAGAGTATACTAAAACATTGGAGAAAATTATTAAACAAAACGATCTTGATGAATTAGAAACTGTAACAATAGACGATTTCAAAGAAAGCAATCAATTAAAACTTTAATTTAAAGTTCTGCTACAATAAACTGCATACCCAGCCAACGCCAAGATCCGTCTGGTTCCCTTAACGAGCAGTTAACTCTTCCTCTCTCTGTAGTAAATTTACCCTTTAACTTAATTTCGATTTTAAAATTATTTAAATATGCAATTTCAGATTTTCTCCATAAATTTAGTTCATTTGAGTAACAATTTAATAATTCAATATTTTTGATATCTTCAAAAAATTCAACAATTATTTTTGGAGGGTTAGTATCATCATTAATATATTTTTCTGAAGGGATAATAGATTTGTACTTTAAAGGAATAGTTTTGAGAATTAATTCAAATCTTTTTATTTTGCCATATTTTTCATTAATAGAAAATCGAGGAAGTTCATAAAAATCCTTAGTGTCATCAACAACACCTGAATGTTGTCCAAATGCATATTTAAATCCAAAATTTTTTACGATGCTTTTAAAATTATTACTGTATTCTCCAAATGGGTATGAAAAAAAAGGAGAATTATATCCTAGGTTTTTTTTAAAATCTGCGATTGCTAAATTTATATCATTAGTAATTTCTTCCCCCCTCTTATCAACCAAGTAGTCATGAGAGTAACTATGGTTTCCTATGTGAACAAACTTTTCTTTTGAAATTTCTTTAATTTGATCCCAGGTCATATACCCATTGCTTCCAATTTCACGTGTATTAACAAATAATATAAAAGGTATTTTACTATTCTTAAGTATAGGCCAAGCTTGATCATAAAAAGATTTGAACGCATCATCTATGGTTAATAAAACCTTTTTTTCTTTTTTGAGATTTAAAAGATTATTCTCAAAATTATTTGCATTAACAAAAATAAAGTTATTTTTTTTTATTAAATTTATATGTTTTACAAAATCAACCACTCTTATATTTGTAGATGGGTATTTATTTTCTTCAAATCGATGATACATAAGGACAATTATACCATTATCTTCTATTTTGTTTGACATAGATGATAATTTATTGGGTATAAATAATAAAAATATAAAAATGATAAAAAATTTTTTAACTATTGATTGCACAGGCAAAAATGATTCTATTTTATTAAAAATTGATAATAAGTTTTTTATTAAAAAAATACAAACTAATCTTACTAAAAATGAAACACTTGCTTTAGAAATATTTGGCCTTTTTAAAGAGCACAAGCTTGAAATTGACAAAAATTTTTCAATATTTATCAATTCTGGACCTGGTAGTTTTTCTGGAATAAGAATTTCTCTTGCTGTTGCAAAAGGTTTAATGTTAGTAAAAAACGTAAAAATTTTGACTTATAATAATTTTCTATTAAATGCTGCCCCTTATTTAAAAGAAGAAAAAAGAATTATTTCAATCCAAAAAACAAACAATTTTTATTATTTTTCAGAAGGAAATTTTAATAAATCCTATAGTTTTTCGTTTCCTAAAAAAGTAGATTTTAATAAGTTGAATTATAAAGATGATATAATTGTTATTCCTTTAGAATTAAAAAACAAGGAACCAATTAAAAATATTGATCAGAATATGATTAAAATTGGTGAAATTAACCTTAAAAATATTGACATATTAATTTCTTATAATTTAGTAGAAAATAAATTGATTAAACCACTATATTTAAGTTAAATTGTAAATATTTTTATGAATTCTATAGAAGAGAAATGTAAATCCCAAGGCGTAAGACTAACAGATCAAAGAAAACTGATTGCTGAAGTTATGTCTAATTCTACAGATCACCCTGACGTAGATGAGTTACATAATAGAGTTAATAAAATTGATAAAAAAATAAGTATAGCCACAGTTTATAGAACAGTTAAATTGTTTGAAGAGGCAGGTATTGTTGAAAAACATGACTTTAAAGGAGGAAAAGCAAGATATGAACAATCACCAAAAGAACACCACGATCACTTGATTGATATAAATAGTGGTGAAATAATTGAATTTGTAGACAAAGACATCGAAGAATTGCAGAATAAAGTTGCTAAAAAATTAGGCTATAAAATTGTTGACCATAAATTAGAACTATATGGGTCCAAAATAAAAAAATAATTTGTCAAAAAAAATATTTATTAAAACTTTTGGGTGTCAAATGAATGAATACGACAGTAATCGTATTTTAGATTTAGTAAAATCAATTGGATACACATCTACCGACAATGCTTCAGAAGCAGATTGTTATATTTTAAATACTTGCCACATTAGAGAAAAAGCAACTGAAAAAGTTTATCACGATATTGGAAGATTAAAAAAAGATTTTAAAAATAAAAAAAAACCAACATTATTAGTAACTGGCTGTGTTGCACAAGCAGAAAGTAAAGAAATGCTTGACCGTGAAAAATATATTGATGGTGTTATAGGACCACAATCATACCATCAAATACCTATCATAATAGAAGAGATTGAAAAAAATAAAATAAAAATTAATTATACTGATTTTGAGGTAGTAGAAAAGTTTGATAGCTTATATTCAATTAAGAATTCAAACTCAAAAATATCATCATTTTTAACCATTCAAGAAGGTTGTGATAAGTTTTGTAATTTTTGTGTAGTGCCTTATACACGTGGGCCTGAATACTCAAGGCCATTTAATCAAATTATTAAAGAAGCAGAGCAGTTGATACTTAATGGAGCAAAGGAAATTACACTATTAGGGCAAAATGTTAATGCTTATGAATATAAGGATAAAGACAAAGGAAAAACATTCTATCTTGCTGACTTACTGATTAGACTTAATAAACTAGAGGAATTAAAAAGAATTAGATATACCACATCACACCCTAAAGATGTCACAAAAGAATTAATACAAGCTCACAAAATATGTGAAAAATTGATGCCCATACTTCATTTACCAGTTCAAAGCGGGTCATCAAAAATTCTTAATGCCATGAATCGAAAACATAGTGTAGAAGAATATTATAAAATTATTTCTGAACTTAAAAAAGCTAAATCAAATATAAAATTTTCATCAGATTTTATTATAGGTTATCCAGGTGAAACAGACACTGATTTTATACAAACATTAGATTTAATAGAAAAAATTAAATTTATTAATTCATATTCTTTTATATATAGCTCTCGACCAGGTACACCAGCTTCAAAACTAAAAAATGTAAACGAAAAAATATCAAAAAAAAGATTAATCAAACTACAAGAAAAGCTAGAAAAGATTAACATAGAAAGCAAAAAAGAGTTTTTAAATCAAACTGTAGAAGTACTTTTTGAAAATAAGATGAAAAATCAAGATAAGTATTTTGGTCGAGATAAATTTTTAAATTCTGTCATTGTAGAAAGTAAAAAAAATTTAACTGGTCAAATACTCAATGTTAGAATTGACGGTTTAAACAGGAATAGTCTTTTTGGAAATATTTTATTAAATAAAAAAGTTTTTACACAGTTTAATTAATGTCTGAAATAAGTAAATTAGAACAAAAACTTATAATAAAAAAAATTGACAATGAAACTGTAAATATTAAAATTTTAGATAATAGCATTCTTTTATCAATAGTGGGTGAATTTAATGCTAATTTAAAACAACTAGAAAAACTAACTAAAACTACTTTATTTTTCAGAGGTAATTCCATAACAGCAAAAGGAAAATCAGACAACATAACTATTGTTTTAGAAGCGATTAAATTTCTAGTTAATAAATTTCTTTTAACAAATAATATAGAAAAAAGTGATATAATGTTATCAGTGAATAAAAATATAAATTTAGATAATCCATCTAATGTTCAATCATTTGCTCAATTAATAAAAACACCCAGAAAATCAGTAATTGCTAGATCACAAAAACAATCAGATTACATTAAAGCATTAAGAGAAAATGATATTGTAATGGCACTAGGACCTGCTGGCACAGGGAAAAGTTTTCTAGCTGTATCAGTAGCTATTACAATGCTGATGGAGAAAAAAGTTGAAAGAGTTATTTTATCTAGACCCGCTGTTGAAGCAGGAGAAAAATTAGGGTTTCTACCAGGCGATATGAAAGAAAAAGTAGATCCATACTTAAGACCTCTTTATGATGCGTTGTATGAGTTATTTGGTTTTGAAAAGATTGATAAAAAAATTGAGTCTGGAGAAATAGAGATAGCGCCTTTGGCTTTTATGAGAGGGAGAACTTTAAAAAATTGTTTTGCTATTTTAGATGAAGCCCAAAATGCTACAGAAACACAAATAAAAATGTTTTTAACAAGAATTGGTGAAAACTCAAAATTAGTAGTCAATGGTGATCCTTCTCAAGTTGATTTAATTAATAAATCTCACTCAGGTTTAACAAAGTCAAAAAATATATTAAATGGTATTGAAGAAATAAAAATAGTAGAGTTTGATCACTCTGATGTTGTTCGACATCCGCTAGTTTCAAAGATCATTATGGCTTATCAAAAAAAAAATGATGATAAGCGTTGACGTACTAATTACCAATGAAAATTGGAAAAAATATATTAAAAATCCTAATATTTATTTAATCAATAGACTTAAAAAAATACAAAAAAAAATAAATTATTTAAAAAAAAATAAAGTTAATTTCACGCTATTGCTTTCTGGTGAGCAAGAAATTAAAAAATTAAATAAAAAATTTAGAAAAAAAAATAAATCAACAGATATTTTATCATTTCCATCACATGAAAAAAAAGTTTTACAAAAATTATTAAAGAAAAAGAATCAGTTATATCTTGGAGATATAATAATTAATTTAACTAAAATCGTTAAACAAAGTAAAAATCAAGACTTTGCAACTACTTTTGATAAAATTTGGATACATGGGTTAGTACATTTGTTAGGATACCGTCACCATTTGAATAAGGATTTCTTAGCAATGCAAAAAATAGAAAATAAGATTATTAGATCCTTAAAATAATATGATACTCAACTTTCTAAATAGTAGGTTTTGTTTAGTTTTTTTATACCCTTTTATATTAGGTTTACTGACAGTTTTTAGCTTTCAACCGTTTAATTTCAACTTAATTAATTTTTTAATAATACCAATTCTATTTCTGATAACGACATATGTTCGAAGAAAATCAAAAAATACATATAGGGCTAAACCTTATTTAACTAACTTATTTTTTATTGGGTATTTATTTGGTGTAGGTTTTTTTCTAGCAGGAACTCATTGGATATCTTATTCCCTCACATTTGATGAAAATTTTAAATTTTTAATTCCAATTTCTCTTCTTGGCCTTCCTTTATTTCTTGGTATTTTTTTTGGCATAGGAAATTTAATAGTTGGTTCATTTTTACAAAACAACTTTAGATCTATTTTATTATTTTCAAGCTCTTTAGCACTCATGGACTATACACGAGCAACAATTTTATCAGGATTTCCGTGGAATCTGTGGGCTTATACTTGGTCCTGGAAAATAGAAATATTACAAACTTTACCTATGATAGGTTTATATTCATTTAATTTTTTAACTATATTAATTTATTGTTCTCCACTTTTGTTAATTTTTTTTACAAAAAATAATTTTATTTTATTTATACTAATAATAACAATTTTTTTTGGTAACTTTATTTACGGTCATTCGATTATTGATAAAAATAATGTGGATTTAGAAAAAATTGAATTAAATGCTAAAAATTCATTATTTGTTAAAATAGTATCCCCTAATTTTGATTTAAAATATAATTTATCTAGCAATGATATAAATGACAATATTTTAAAACTAATAAAATATAGTTCTCCAGAAAATAACAAAAAAACACTCTTTGTTTGGCCAGAAGGTGTTTTTACAGGTTTTAATTTTGAGGAAATAAAAAAATATAAATCATTGTTTGAAAACACATTTTCAGACAATCATCTAATATTATTTGGAATTAATACCACAAAAAAAAATATAAATAAAAATGATACATTTAATAGTTTATTAGTTATAAATAATAAACTTGAGGTTATATTTCAATACGATAAAAAAAAGTTAGTTCCATTTGGTGAATTTTTACCTTTTGAAAATTTTTTAAACAAACTAGGATTAAAAAAAATTACAGAAGGCCATGGCTCTTTTACGAAAGGTACAAAAAATAATATTTTTATCTTAGATAATTTTAAAATACTTCCATTAATTTGTTATGAAATAATATTTCCTCAACTTAGCCAAAATCAAATTAACAAAAATCTAATAATCAATATCACAGAGGATGCGTGGTTCGGCGATACAATGGGTCCACATCAGCATTTTGCTAAGGCAATTTTTAGAGCAATAGAAAACAATGTTTTCCTTATAAGGTCTGCAAACAAAGGGTTTAGTGCTTTTATAGACAATAAGGGGGCTATTAAAAAAATCTTACATCCCAACGAAAAAGGTGTAATTGAATTAAATGTCCCAATTATAAATAATACACAAAAAAAATACAAAATTGATTTGATCTTTTTTGTTCTTTTATTTACATGTATTTTCATCTTTATAATTTTTAAAAAAAATGAAAAAAAATAATTATTTATTTACGAGCGAGTCTGTTTCTGAAGGTCATCCAGACAAAGTATGTGATAGAATTTCAGACATGGTTGTTGACTCTTACTTATCAAAAGATCCGTTTTCTAGAGTCGCTTGTGAGACACTAACCACAACTAATAAAGTTGTATTAGCAGGTGAAATACGTGGACCAGAAATAAAAAAAGAAGAACTTATTCAAAATGTAAGAAACTGTATTAAAGATATAGGATACGATCAAGACGGATTTAGTTGGAAAGAAAAAACCGAAATTGAATCCCATCTTCATGCTCAATCATCCGATATTGCAATGGGTGTTGACTCAAAAAATAACAAAGATGAAGGCGCCGGTGATCAGGGAATTATGTTTGGATATGCGTGTAATGAAACTGATGAATTAATGCCGGCACCAATTCACTTTTCACATAAGATATTACGACTAATGGCTGATGATAGAAAAAAAGGATCTTTATCAGGAATAGAGCCAGATTCAAAAAGTCAAGTTACAATGTATTATGAAAACGGAAAACCTACAAAAGTAACTTCGGTTGTAATTTCTACACAACATTCTAAGGATTTAAATCAAAAAAAAGTTAAAGAAATTATTTATCCTTATATTCAAAAATCTATACCTGAATCTTTTTTAAAAGAACTTGATGACAAAGAAGTTTACATAAATCCGACTGGACAATTTATTATTGGCGGACCTGATGGAGATACGGGACTAACGGGTAGAAAAATTATTGTAGATACTTATGGGGGCGCTGCACCGCACGGCGGCGGAGCTTTTTCAGGAAAAGATCCAACAAAAGTGGATAGGTCGGCGGCATATGCATCAAGATATTTAGCAAAAAATATTGTGGCAGCTGGAGTTTCTGAAAAATGTCTGATTCAACTTGCATATGCTATTGGCGTTTCAAAACCACTTTCAATTTATGTTAGATTAGCTGAAAAGGATGAAGAAAAAACAGAAGACATAAAAAATATAATTAATAAAAATTTTGATTTATCTCCAAGAGGTATTAGGGAACTATTAAGTTTAAATAAACCTATTTATGAAGTTACGTCAGCTTATGGCCATTTTGGACGAAAGCCATCAGATAAAGGTGAATTTTCTTGGGAAAAAGCCGATAAAATTAACATCTTCAAAATGTGACCTTGAAAAAGCCTTAAATTTTCATTAAATATAAAACAAATTAATAGTTATCGTAATGGGCTTTAGCCCATTTTTTTTTGGAAAAAACTAAACAGGAAAAAAATGTTAAA
>MDSY01100881.1_pt1 | contig 12535 bp, 11 predicted proteins | sample 811131 | NCBI WGS metagenome assembly MDSY01 (sample SAMN05326643, study PRJNA326480) | marine metagenome | isolation source: seawater | place: Atlantic Ocean: South West | collected 2010
GGTGTAGTATTTAGAATGCGTTCGTTATCATCCTTTAACTGCATGATTCGATCCCAAAAGGATGGATCGCAGGGTCTATCCTGGAAGTCATCCGCTTTCGCACCCTTAATTCCTTTGGGTTGCCAAATACGTATCAACTTATTTCCTTCGACATCCATGTAAAAGTCACTCCATTTTGCTCGCTTGATCTCGGAGTTGCGTAGTCCAATACCATAGGCAAGCAAATATGCCTTGTATATATTAAGATCTTTTAACGCCTGTTCTTCGCACTTTTCTATAATCGTATGAATAATATTAGTGGGTACAAAACTATCCACCTCGATTTGCTTAGTTTTTACTGAACGCCAATTACTGAAAAAAGAAGTTTGAATCCCTTGGCTTTGATACCATTTTATCATGCCTTCGCTAAAAAGAGACTTAGAAGCACGCATCCGAGCGTGACCATTAGGCATGATATGTAAATAATGCTCTGGCATGGTAAGGCGCGTTTTAGGATGCCTACCACCCATGTAGCGAGTATCCATGTCAGGTGTCATATCTAGTACCTTTAGGATATTATTAAATGTATAGATCGCGTTTTTCTTAGACTTCCATGAAGGGACTAAAAATTGCGTGCTTTCGCAATCCATGTAGGAGTATAAAAAATCTGATATCTTGACAACGCGAAGAGGCTCTGGTTCGTAATCAAGAATAACATGGGCGGTAGACGTGTAAGCTGGTGTTGTAATCTGAGGCGCAAAATTAACTGAACCTCTTGGCATTTGTAAAGCATTCATTTTATTTGTATGTGGGTGCATGAAAATACATTCTAATATGACATGTCAATACTTTTTAAAAAAATTGTTTTTTTTTCTACCCACAAAAAAAGCCACCCTTTCGAGTGGCTTATGCTGACATCCCTGCCAGCCTATAATAAACATTCGTATGAATGAAGCTTTATATTTAGTCCATATTTTTAACTTTGTCAACTCCTCCTAGGTAGCGCCAATAAATTATATCTAGTGGTGTACCCTGTAGAAGATTCCCTTTATACTCTTTCCCACTTAAAAAATCATCTAAATCTTTACCACCACGATCAAATACTGTCATCGGAGGTAGCATAGTTTCTAGCACCGCTTTACCTACGCCCTCGCGTCTGGCTTTGTACATAAGATAGCGATTTATACCTAGTAATTTGAGTGTATTATCTAACACTAAATCATCTTCTTTGATAGGTCTTCCATACATTATATCTTTGATTATATCTGTGCCTGCATTTGCAGCAGCAAAGACTACTGCTAGGCCAAGAATTTTATTCATTCCTTTTACTGCAAATTTTAATGCCTCTGATCTCTTTCCTTCCTTGTATAATAACTTTGCTTTGTCTATATCTCGACTACCTGCCTCGCGGAACACATCAAATTGTTTAAGAGTGAATGATTTAAGCATGTAAGCAATACGCATGTTACCACTCTCATTATAATACTTAGGCATCTCGCCCAATGTTGCAGGATTAACATCCAAAAATTTATACCATATGAGTTCCTCTACCGCTTTGGGTAGATCGTTACTTTTAGGATCACTCTCTTGTAACTCTCTCACCATTCGTCCGGCACGCTCTCGTCCAAATACAGGCGCTAAATCATCTACCAATGCAGTACCATTCTTTTTTGCTTGGTTATGGTACTTTCTCCAAGATGCATTCATAAAAGTATTTTTGCCCAATTGATCTAATTTTTTTAGACCTGTGACTGTGAATACTTTATCTAATGCAGAAGATAAGCCTTGGGTACTAGTTGCTGCGTCAATGGAGCTATCACTTAAGCCAAAGTATTTTACAAAATTGAAATTATCTTTGCGGTTAAAAAGTGCTTTAAAGGTATTATCAAACCCATTAAAATGTATTGAATATGCAAGGTCACCAAGCTGGGTAATAGCAGATCCAAAGTTACCCATAACCGCCATGTAATTTAAATTCTTTACCCCCTGGAAGAATGGACTCACGGTTTTACTGCTAAACCTAGAACGCAATATTTCTTTTAATTTTTCAACATCTTCCTGAGATAAGTTATTTTCTCTTCGCAGCCTGTCTGCAAGCGAACCAATCATATCATCAGTCACTTCCATACGCATTCCTAAGTCTGCGTTTATAGTGTCCTGACTTCCCTCAAATCCCACCTTCGATGCACCCGCAGCTGGTTTTCTTAAAAGAAAGTTTCTACGCTCTGTGGCTTGCACCATGCGCTGAACATAATCCTGTAAAGCTTCAGCAGGGTCAGCATATGCATCAAGCATCTGTGGTGATACACTTTCTATGGTACGCATCTTAACATTACCCGGAGTCATTCCACCACTTGGAGGAGTTCGTAATGCCTTACTTACAACTTCTGCTGCTTCCTCTGAGGGAATAGCATCTCGATCTGCAAAGCCATGTTTCTTAGCGTAGTCATCAAGAGCTTTATCTAGTTCTGTCCTTATCTCTCCTAAATCTTCTTGTTGTTCTAATGCTCTACGAAAACTTGTATAATTTCTTATTTTACGGGGGAAATACTGTGCAATGTATCCGACATCTAATCCACCTCTTTGACGTGCATAATCGCGGATCTCATCTAGAGTGCGTGTCATTTCATCCAATTCATCAAACAAAGCTTGCGGTGCATTAGGCCCTAAAATGTCATCTCGTATTTTTGCGTACTCTCCATTGAGTAAGTACTGTTTAAATAGTCTGTTTTTTTGTGGACTATTTTTTAAGCGCTTATTCATGGACACGATAAACGGAGATACCCGATCCATGTACTCCCTTGCCCTTATTGCGATTTGTAGTTCGTGGTTGCGGAATACTTCAGTAAGTCTGGGATTTATATTTTTTAATTTCCGACTTAATGGAACGAGTGCATCGCTAACAAATTTCTTTGCAGATTCAATCATTTCACCAACTGCAGTTTTTGATGCAAAAGGATTTCGATCTAAAACCTGATTTATCTTAGCCTGTTTTATAATATCAGGTTCAGCAGCAGATGGATTAGCTTTAATTTGTGCTTTAGCTTTTTTAAACTCTGCGGATTTAATAAACTTCTTTGCAAATTGGTAACCACCGAATGCTACTGCAAGTGCAACAAGCAATCCACCACCACCTAACGCTGCACGGGATACTGAACTATCTTCATCCTCCATCATCTGCATGAGTGCAATAGCACCTGTCCCGGTGGTGAGAAGACCTGTTATAATTCCTTCTCTTTGGAAAAATCTTTTTGTTCGTGGATTCTTCTCAGCACGCCTTACAACTTCTGCAATTGCACGCTGGTCATTTTGTTGTGCAAGATTAAGAAGTTCTTGCCTACCTAAATCCCTAAAACCCTGCGCGCTTGGATCACCTGTTGCAGGAATACTATATGGATCAGATAACTGCTGAGATCTTGGTGCATCTATATCACCCTCCATTGCAGCTATTTGCATCTTCTTTCTTATCTTTTGCGCCTCTGGGGTATTAAGAGCAGAGCGCCTGGCTAATTCCTCTAAAATTATTGCAGCATTATTTTCATCTGCAATTTTGAGTGAATCAATTAATTCATCCACATAGTAACTACGCACATTGTCTTTTATTAATATACGCTTTTTATCTGTAGACTCAGCCTCTACTGCTGCTTTACCAACTCTTTCCGGCTCAACGATGTTTTGCTCCTGTTCAGATATACCTTGCTTTCTGCCTTTTACTGCACTCTTGATAAAATCTTTGTTTTTTAATTTAGATGTAACTCCAAGAGCAGCTAAACCTGCTATAATAATTTTATCAAAACCTGCTCGGCTTAACTCGTTCTCCTCCTCTTCTGTGAACATAGAAGCAACTGAAGCAACTCCAGCACCTCCTAGTAATACATTACCTACGATATTATGCTTTCTTTCTAATGCCCGCTTTTCTTTTTCTAGCTTTTTGCGTTGAGCATTGGATTTGCCAAAGTGTTGTATTTTTTGTATCTCCTCATCAATCTCTCTCAACCTTTGCGTGTCTGCTAAATTACCTTTAGCTACGATGGGATTTATACCTGTAAATATTTCATTATCAGATGCAATTTTACGCTCAAATATTTCACGCATTCTCTGCATCTCAGGAGATAGTTCTTGAGTGGTTGCAAGCGTTTGAACCATATCTTCTGATTCAAGTAAAAGTTTATTCTCTATGCCATTAAGTAAACCCTCTGCATAGTCTTCTACAGGTATTGCTTCTACCTCGATAATACCATCATCTGTAAGTGTTCTAGATTGACCTATTCTAGCTTGTCCTGGGCCACCCAATCCACGAGGCCCTGGCAACTTGGGTTGATCTAATCTTCGCAACCTTCTTGGCCCAAGAGCAGTAACAGGTTCAATGCCTGTTGTTGTGGCTAAATCTGTAGTCTCTGGGTCACGCAATACAAAATTACCCTGCGGATCTCTGAAGGTAAAAAAGCCTACAGGTCTTCCGATTTCATAATTTTTTGGCCCGCCTGCTTCTTTAACATCTTTTACTATATTAGTAAGAAGTTCTGTACGCTTTTGTCCTTCGACACCGGGTAATCCCTGATCCCGTAAAAACTTGGCTTCTGCTGCACCTAGCGTACCACCGAATACACCACCAAATAGAAGTGTGGTTGCAACTTCATCAGGAGTTGGTGCGCGATCCTCATCTATGAATGTCCGTGCAGTAAGCTCGCCTGTCGCTAGTGCTGCGCCCTGACCTGCTCGTATAGCAGTTTTCCCTGCCATTCCTACATTTGCAAATCTACCAACAGGAACACCACCCAATGCGGTTGCTGCTCCAAACTCTCCTAAACCAAACTCATCCTGTAAACCGCGTGACATGCGATACTTTTGTGATAGGTAATTACCAAACGCTGAACCCCCTGCACCTCCAGCTAATCCAAAACCTATACCGCCTATCAAAGCGGGTATAACCTCAAGACCAATACTTATTGCAGTCTCAAAACCTGTTGCTTCTTCACGATAGATTGGATCTGGCCCAATAACTTCATATCCATTCTCAAGAGCCTCACCAAGTGACATTGTGCGTATTGCCATTATCTTACGCCCCTAATTTGACCCTTTTCCAAAGGATCAAATGGAAGTGGTTTTCTTAGATTCCCTGCTTGTCTTCTTGCTAAAATACTAGGGTCAATAGGTTGCCCTTGATTATCTAATTTTTGATTACCTAATTCTTCAGGTACATTTGCTTGCACTAGTATGGTTTTTCCAAAATCGATTATTTGTTTTTTTGCGTCCTGAAACATGCCATATAATACACCTGCTGCACCTGAGCCTTTGCCTGTTAATGGATAAAGACGAGGTTCATCATTTGCTTTCTCCATATATTCTCGGAATGTAATTTGATTACCTGTGTTAGGATCTTCAACAAGAGTATCTACTATTTTACCAGAGTGTGAAACAAGAGATGCATATTCCTTTTTAGTATCAATAGGAACATTCTTTGCTGTTGATAGGAAATTAGTATAGTCGATTCTTGCATCTAAATACTCTAATCCTTTTTTAAGATTCTTTCTGCTTATTTTTGCACCTTGGTAATCAAACTCAGCTTTTCCTTCTGCTCCACCAAATGCCTCAAGTAAAAGGTCAGCACTTTCATCTGCTCGTTTAGCAGCTTTAACACGTAAGTCACCTAGTTCTTCTTCTCGTTCTACTTGCCTGGGTACTGCTCCTAATTGAGCTTTTTCAGCAGCAGTTTTTGACGGAAGAAGCTCTAGCTGACTTTCTATCTTTTTCTTTTCAAGTTTTCTCCTTTCATCACCTTGCAGTAAGTCTTTACCTCTTTCTTTAAGTGTTAATAAAGCAACCCGTGTCTTCTCGTCTTTAATTGCTTTAAGGTCCTCTAAAGATATTTCACCTAATAAAGTACCTAACTCTTTTTGCCTGTTTCCTAATTTTAGGTTTTCAACAGTAAGATCCTCAGTTCTCTTTGCTAATTCCAATGCTTGCCTTTGAGTGTCACGATTGAGCATTTGATTTTGCATTTGATTTGTAAATGTTATGTTTTGCATTAACTGCTTTCCTCGTTCTGCACGCTCAGTTAGTGAAACATCTGGATTATTTAACTGCTCCTTCATTATAGCATAACGATCAGCTTGTGCAGGATCTTGCTCTGATAACATATCAAGTAAATTGCTCTGCCCTTTTATGAAAGCTTGATTCTTCTTTTGCTTCTCCTTATTCAACCCATACTGCTCGATTATACCGCCAATCTGCTTACCCATATCTGAGAACATTTTCCCGGTATCGGTTTGAGCAATTATCGCTGCTGCGGGTGCGGTACTTGCGACTCTATAATTAGTGTTAAAAAATGGTACTGCCATAATATTATCCTCCTTGCTACTAGAAAGGTTCTTTTAGACCAATTAAACTGCCCGCAACATCCCCAAACATATTATATAGACCAGCTTGCCTTCTTGCATCTGCGCTCATCCTTGCGGCTTCCAGCCCCGCCTGATTAGCGTATCTCTGACTTGCATAATTTATACCTGCTTGTGGATTCAAATAATTGGGTCTGCTATCGAGTCCGTACCCAGCAGTTCCCAATAAATTACGAGCTTCTCCTACTGTTGAGCCACCTGATCGACCAAGTATTGCCTGGAATGGATCTAAGTTTCTTTCCCTGTCCATTGCCATTTGGCGAAGTCTTGTGTCCGTTTCCTGTCCAAGCACGGACTGAGCAAATGCACGATTTTGCATTCTGCGCTGGTTGTCTTCAGCAACCCGTGCCTCTGCCTCCTTGATTGCTTCTGATTGATCAAAGGTGCGTCCCATCATGGTTGCCCTTGCTCGTGCAGCTTCTGCGATTTGTCGCTCTTCACGATCTGTAAGTCCTTGGTTGAGTGCAGTCTGAGCTTCACTAATTAATCCTTGTCTGAGTCCCGGGCTTTGCATACCAGGTTGTGCGGTTGTACCACTTCTGCGATTAACCCCTGCACTTGCCACACCCGCTGGCCCTGTTGCTCCTGTTGGCCCTGCTGCTCCTGTCTGCCCAGTTATGTCTCTAAGGAATACATCTTGGCTACCACCAACTTCTCCGACTTCGGTCATTAGACCCTCATCTTTAAATTGATCCATCACATCCTTGTACCTTCCTGACAGTCGTTCAACATCTGCTAAATCTCTTTCTCTTCTGCGACTCTGTTGCTCGTATCCAAGATCTTCGGTAAATGCGGCCAGGCCAAGAAAATTTTCATCTTCATCAAAGCCCGCTCTTCTGCCCTGTCCAACAAGTTCCCTAGAGTCACCAAGTAAATCAATCATGCCATCCTCTGCCCGGCCTACAGACCCGCCTGGTGTAAATGTTCCGGGGTCTGCGACTATGTCATTTCCCGCTGAGTCTTTCTTGTAAATGGGAGTTGCTTCTGTAACGCCTCCCCCTTGGCTTGCGTCTCCGAAAACCAGGGCATCTTTGAAGTCTGCATTTTTGTGCATTTCAACCTGTTGTGGAGTAAGAAAACCCTCTTTTACAAATTGATCATAAGCCTTTTGATAATGAGCCGCAGTTCGTTCTGCGGTTCTCTTTTTTCCAAGTGGTGTGTCACCAAAAGAATCTATGAGATTGGGTGTTGTAATTGTAGAAACTTTTTTACCCGTTGATAAATCCACCAAGTGAAGATCACTATCACCTTTAGGAATACCAAGTCCATATGTATCTCCCCTAATTGAAGGTCTAAACTCACTAATTATTTTATACCCACTACTCCCTGCACCACCAGCACCTGTCGCGGGTGGGTCTTCATACCCAACAATAATTCGGCCGTCAGGTGCATACTTCTCATCGCTACCAGTCCCTAGAATTGTCTGACGGAGAGTATCCGTTTCGATCTGTGCGGTAGTCTTTCTAAGAGGTGCTTCGTATCTTTCCAGCAATCCTTGCATAAATCCTTCGCCTGGGCCTATGCCCGCATCTGCGGCGATCTTAGCAAACTCTCCAGTTCCTGTTAATGCACGATACTGAGCCTCTAGGCTGTCGGCCATAGCTTCCGAATATGAAGCTTGTGGCGGTATATTAATTGACGGTGAACTTCCCATTTTATTTCCTCCTGATAATTCTTTTAAAATCGTAAAACTTGACGGGTTTATTTTTAAGATGACGCATCCATCCGACTTTGGGTAATGGGTATGGAATACACTTTATAAATTCACTAACTCCAACTTTTCCTACCGCCATATGAACATACCAGGCATCCGGCTTTTTTACATTCCATTGAGCAGCAGGGTGTAGTTCTGCATTGGTATCTACTGCTTTACCAAGCAATAATGAGTCAGGAGTTTTAAATACATAGCCATATGCCATGTAAGCGGATATATCCTTAAACATATCCATACCGATAAGTTCGTAAAAGTTTTTAGCCTGCTCAATTATATTCATGTCGCAGATACGGTTGCTCCTAACGCTATTCTTTTCCAGGCAGTCCCGTCATCTACTGCGAGGCATTTATTCCCACTATCTCCATCCGTTACAAATACTAAACGACCAGCAGTACCTGCACTAGGTAATCCAGCAACATTATAACTCTGTAAGGTTATTAACACATCACTCATATTACCACCTGTTACGGCTATTGAGTTACTTGCCTGTGTCGCAATTGTACCTAATCCTAAGTTTGTTCGTGCAGCACTTGCACTTGTGGCATTTGTTCCTCCGTCTGCAATTGCAATGGGAGAAGATAAACCACTTATTGTACCACCTGTTATATTAACATTAGACTCATTGATCGTAACAGTTGGTTCACCTAATTGATTTAAATTAGCTGCGGTAATGTCCACACCTGTTGCATATGTAAAGCCACGGGTTACTGTTGCAGTAATTGCCATTATGCAATCTCCCTTCTTGAGTTTGCCCCTACACCAATAGCTTCCAAGGATAAGTGTCTAAAGCTGGGTGTGCCACTTGTCACATTGACCTCAATATTAGCCCCATATCCACGGGTACGACCTGTACCAAAACGAAAGAGTGCTTCTTCAGTCCCTGATGCAGTATGAGTCAATACAGTTGTACTAGAGTCTGGATCAATAGTATTTACTTTTACATTGAATGCATCACCACTAACTGTATTTACACCTAACTGTCCACGCCTCCAACTCTTCACATCAATGTTATTAAATGTGAATGAACGTGATTTTAGTTTGCCCGCAATTGCAGTTGTGCCTGTTTCGGATGTACTACCTATTTTTCTGCCACTATCATCCGTAGTATTTTCTTCCATTAGATACCACCCGGTATCATTACATGCAAAGAGTCTACGTCTGGTAGGATTACTACCGTGTGAACATACAACCCAATCATCTACATGGAATGCAAGACTGCCTACCATTGCAGGGTAATCATCCACACTTATCCATGTCGATGTAAGCAGATTAAATATAAATACTTTATTAGGTACTGTTGAACTACCTGTGGGGACTGCTAAATAATATTTATTATCATAAACCACACCACATGATTGATCTGCTGCTGCAAAATTAACTTCATCAAACTGATCCTGTATCGGACGGGTCATAGGTATTGTCTCGCCACTTATCTTTGAAATTGCCACTCCGATACCTTTCGCTGGATCAGTACCAGGTGACAAGACTATGACCCCGTTATCAGATAGGAAAAATGTTTGTGGGCCAGATTGTGCAATACTCTTACGAGCTACACATCCATGCTGACGGGTAATCTCATAAGTGTTGGCTGCAGTGGTAGTCGCAATGTTGTTAATCATATGGATGCTATTGCGCATAAACACGATCAACTGATCTTCTTGGTATGGGAAAAAACCAACTAATTTATCTGCACTACCTTTATTAATTCTAAACTGACTATCTCCTGTTGAATAGTTATCTGTATCAAGGAGGTCAGACATCAGTACAGTATATGCACTGTCTGTGGGTTGTGGGATAATTAAGCGATTTCTAAAGAATACACCAAAGTCTGTATTTGGACATTGTATGCGTCCAGCACCTGGACTTCCGTTTGCTTTTACCACAAAGTCAGTAGGTGTGGTAAAATCACCATCCCATTCGAGTGGAGTTTTGTTTTTGCCACGAAATAAAATTAGCTTTTCTAAGGACTGCACAAAGCTCGCGCCATCTGCCGTGGCCACAACTTCTCCACCTGGATAGTCAATCGCAATACCTGAGTTATTTGCGTCATTCCATATAATTGCTTTTGTACGAGTTGCAGCCACCACAAACTCGTTACCTGTTGCTGGGTCTGAGAAGAGTGTTGAGGCAAATACCTGTTCTGTACCTGCACTATAGGTTAGTGTTACACTACCAGCTAAAAAATCTATACCCTTGCGTACTTCTGCAAGATCACCAGACAGGCGCATATTCTCACTTTCCTGTACAAACCCACCTTCTAGACTTGTTTGCTCCAAGTAAGAATCAATACCCTTGAAACCACGATCCCCATCAACGAGTACCTGTTCATCGAGTCTGCCATATGAAGGGTATCGTGCCATATCACTTCTTAGTAACTTCTTGGTAAAACTTGTAGGACATATAAGCGATAGTGATGACACCAGCAATACATCCAAATATACTATCAAGTGTTGATAGTCCAAAGGTGGCGAGTGTGCCACTCATACCTAATATTGCTGCTCGATCTATCATCGTCTTCCTCCTGGTGTGAAATAAAATCCGATAATTAATGGTAACACTACTGTGGCTTCAAAGAGAGCGATATGTCCCGTTGTAACGACCAAAGGGGCTTGCTCTGCTGGAAAACTGATAAGCCCGAATAAAAACTCTTTTTTTCCTTCCCCGGTAATATTTGTTGTACTGATGAGCGGTACACTTGGGAAGATTGTTGTAATGCAGGTGATGAATGAGAGCGTGAACATGCCGATAAGAGCAAGCATCCTACGAGTAGCACGAGTAAAAGCTCCACCTGGCCCGCTATTAAGTGTCTTCTGGAACTCCATGGCGAACTCGTTGTTTCGACATTCGCGTGCCATTTCCATTTCATACTTCTGCTGACGAGCATCGGTAATCGCGCCAAACACGCCTTTAAGAATACTCCCCATTGCGGCTGACCCCCCACCGGTAAGAAAGAGTGTAAGTAGTTCAAACATTTCATTTACCCTCCATTCGCTCGAATAATTTCTTAATATCTTCTCTACGATCTTCTGCTAGTTTATTAAGGTGATTTACATCTTTTGCTTGTCCAGCATGGGATATCTCAATGTCTCGTAAGCGCTCTTTCATGTCATCGAGTTCCCACTTATTACGCTTGATAAAGAATGCAAGGATTGAGATTGCAACTCCCACACCCGCAAACATGTAATGTGTTATCTCCATTATTCACTAGCTCCATATCTCAAATCTTCTAACAAGTCCTCGTGTTTAAGTGCTTGTTTCTCCAAGAATAAAAGACGCATGTTTTGCTCTGCGTCATCAGGTAATGCACCAAGTTCTCCACGTGGCCATTTGATTCTAAATTCAGAGTTCATATCAACTTCATGATGAATGCGTACATTCTCATTACGAAGATCGTCTATGTCTGATTTAATAGTAACATAACTGTATGTGGCTATACAGACCACCGATATAGTCTTTGCCATAAAAGCAAGATTTGCTTTTATCTGTGTTCCTTCTCCAACTTCAGTTGCCATTGCTAAGGTCCATTAGGATCGGTCCAATCAGAACCGCTTAATATATTAAGTATTTCTGAGTGTGTATACGCAGTCTTACCATATAGGAATCTTGGCTTATTGCCTTCGTATTTAACAAAAGTCTGTGTACCCGCTACGTTGTATCTAAGTGTGTCAGCACTGGTTTCAAGCACTTGATCAAAATCGACGGAAGATACTTCCGAAGCGTCAATTATTACATAGCTCCTACTCATGATGGTACATCGGTTGAATATGTTGGGCCATTTACTAGCGTCATATCCACGCCCCCGCTTCCTTGGTCAACTATGGTTGTACCGCTTCCACCGTTTATGTCGCCCATCCTATACCAATGAATTGGTGAGTAACCAGCAAGGTCGGCTGCAACTCCGCTATTGTATATTGCTGTTATGTCGCTCGCACTAAGTGCGGAATTAAAGCACGCAAACTCATCAATTTTTCCGTCCACAAAATAAAATCCCGTGATGGCAAAAAACTTAGCAATTAAAATATCGCCATCTGCTTGAGTACCCCCTACTTGATTGGCATTAATGTATAATTTTAAGTCACTTCCGTCACCTGTAATAGCCCAATGATTCCACACTCCAGAAGACCAAGGAGAACCACTAAAGCTAAAAGTACGAACGCCTGCCGATGTGCGGATATAAACCACGATGTTCGAGTTTGCTATTATGCCGTATTGAGTGCCATTAGGTGAAGTGAAGTTTTGCAGACCAGTTGTTTTATCAAGTTTTGCCCAATACGAAATACTCTTATTACCTGATAATGTGATTGTACTAGCTGGTATAGCGTGATCGTCAGTACCGTCAAATTCGACAGACCTTAAATTAGTAAAACTACCACCCGCAAGTCGGCCATTGCTGGTAGCCGCTTTACCTCCGCCTAGTCCAAGACCAAGCGATATGACGGAATTA
>MDSY01028210.1_pt1 | contig 12530 bp, 7 predicted proteins | sample 811131 | NCBI WGS metagenome assembly MDSY01 (sample SAMN05326643, study PRJNA326480) | marine metagenome | isolation source: seawater | place: Atlantic Ocean: South West | collected 2010
AGTATCCTCAGGCGCGGAGGGCGGCGTTCCAGGCGAACCCGCCCCGCCGCAAGCGGAGGGGAGCGTTTGGCAGAGGTTAGCGTCGGGGGCAGGGGGCGTTGGCGGGCCGGTATACGCGGGACACGCGGTGGGTGCATCTCAAGGGCCATCGGAACACGGTGGAACAAGCACGGATTGCATGAGTAACGATAACACCGACTCCCCCGACCCGAATCGCCAACCAACCTCGCGCCACCAAAGTTTATTAAACAAGATGGACCTGGCGCCTGGGTTCCGATGGCCGTCGCGGCCGTCGTCGCAGGGTCACTGGAGCCCGTCGCCGTACTTCGACGCGCGGTATTTCCGGTACGACCAGCGGGCGATCGCGCCTGACGAGCGGCCACGACCGGCGCCGGACGTGTCGCTGAAGTTCACGGCTGCAACCAATTTAGTTCGCGCCGTGGAGCGGCGAGTGCGAGGCGATGGAAATGTCTCGCGCATTGAAAATACCGACGCCGAAACGAACGACGTTGACCGACGCGCTCTTCAGCACGAAGGCCCGAGACGAGGCAGTGATGCGAAAATGCCGAGAGCGGTGCGTGCAGCTCGATTCACGTTCCCCCCATCCCGAACCGCCATATCAGGCACGCACGCCCGGGTGAAGCGAACCGTCACGCACGTGTTCCACCCCGTGTACCCGTTCGCGATGTCAATATCGCAAGCGTTCATGCAACCACAGGTGGTTTCGTTTCACCTGAGGTGGGGGGCGATTGCCAAATGAACTACCTGTTTGAGCGAGCAGTCTTGATATCGACATCTCTGTCTAGCTAGTAGTAGTACGGTGTGTTATCACAATGATTACAAGCCTTTCTTGTCTATGATCATGCCTGTTAAGTCTACCTCTCCTCTGTGGTTTCGCCGTCGATGGAGCTAGGTTGCTCTGAATTTCTGTCATCTTTACTCTCATCTTTTACAATCACCCCCACTCCTCTCGCCTTCATCGCGACTCGAAACTGTTCCCGGAACCCTTTCGCGTCCGTGAGCCACAGCAAGGGCCAGAACAGGGTTAATTGCGTTTTCTCAGTTGCGGAGTATATCGTGCTGTGAAACCCCTCCGCAAACCGTTTCGCGGCCTTGATGTAGACGCCGATCAGGAGGCCGGCGAAAATTGCAATCCCGGTGGTCGTTCCCGAAAAATATGCATCACCAAAAACGTGCGATTGTCCCCCCCCCCACGTCACCACGGATTCCCGGTAGTACGTTTTCGATACACCGCCGCCTGGGAGCTGTTGTGTCATCGTGCCTTCTCTTTGGTAGCCTCGGGGGGCGCCGCTTTCGGGGTTTTGAGATGAGCGAAGCGCATCCGCCTGTTCAGTGTTTTTATCCACCCTGCGTGAGATTGCATCCATCGATCTGTCCATCTCCCGAAACGTTCTCGCGAAGGATTCCTCGCCGCCGAACAGGGAGCCGGGGGAGGCCAACGAGTCGGTGAAGAATGGGTCGTCGAACACGCGGTCGCCGACGCCGCGTGGGGAAGCGGCAGAGACGAGGCGCCAGCTGCGAGTTGATGAGTGTTGGGTCGAGACGATACCCCGCCTGTGGTTTACACGCGCACGAGACTCGCGTGACGCACACGCGACGCACGCGCGTTTGGGAGCCATGGTGGTTGACATGGAGCAAGCCATGCTCGTATCTTCGAGCTTGCCTGTCTTCGCGCTTTCGCGCGAAGGTGCTGTGGTTCAGGCGCGGGCGAGAAAGAGACTTGGTACAGTGCCGACTCGGAAGGTTGTAGAAAGAGCTTCGTTTCTTTCGAGTCACCTCGCTTTCAAACTCATCGCAAAAACAAACGGCTCCCCCGATGGGCTTGGCGTAAACGGTTTCAAAAGAGAGATCATGAGCTGTATTTCGTGACTGACTGCCCGTCGCTCCACGTGTTTTCCCGCCGCGAAACGCTCTCTTGGAAAAACCTCACTCCAGTTGGCTCGTCCAAGGCTCCCGCAGACAAATCCGCGCGACGTTCGGTCCGCGCGCGACCGTCTACTTGCACCGAGGGTCGCGTCTTCTTCACCCAGGCGTGTATCACTCGCGAAACAAGCGACCACGATGAGTCTCGCGACCAGAGGATGGGTGATGTCACGACCGGAGATGTCATTTTCTTCAGCCCCCCGGGGATTGGAAAAGAGCGGTTTTCGGCGGCTTGCCGTCGGGGACGTCCCCGGGAGGAAACGAGCGGTTCCACGTTGGGGACGCCCCATGCGTATCGCGGCCGCGACGCTGGAACGCGTTCCACCCGGTTTGGGCGCGGGCAGGCGTTTGAAACGACCCACGCGCGGAGTGAAGAAGACCGTCCTGGCGAAGGAAGCCGCCGACCCCGTGGGGATTATAGACGAGGCACCATCTTCCACCACTCAGAACAATGAAGTCAAGCTCATCGTCACGGACGTGGACGGTACTTTGCTCAACAGCAAACAAGAGTTGACGCTGCGCGTGGAGGCGAGCTTAGCGCGCGCCGCCGTCGCTGGGGTGCCCACGGTCTTGGCCACCGGCAAATCAAGAGGTCCATGGGCTGACAAGGTTCTTAAAAAGCTCGCGGGCGCGCCTATGCCCGGCGTGTTCGTGCAAGGCTGCGTAACGTGCGACGTGGATGGAACCGAGATTGAATCGATTGAATTGAATTCTATAGTCGCGCAATCCGTAATTCGGTTCGCGGAAGGCGCGGGGGTTAACATGATTCTTTTCTGCGGCTCACGGATTCTTTGCTCTGAACGGAATGCAGACACGGACAAAGTCTTGGCGTACGGTGAACCTGTACCTGAACCTGTCGGCAATCTAACTGAAAACGTCGTTGACAAGCAAATCGGCATCAACAAAATTTTGCTCTTCGCGAAAGAAAAGGACATGCCCGCTTTGCGAACAGACGCGGAACTGATGTTTGAAAATGACTGCGCGATAACCACGGCGGTGCCTGGAATGCTCGAGTTTCTGCCGCCCGGGGTGTCCAAAGGCGCGGCGGTAGAGAAACTATTAAAACGTTTGGGGGTTGATCCTACGAGCGTGTTGGCGTTGGGGGACGGGGAAAACGACGCTGAGATGCTACGGTTAGCCGGAACCGCGGTGGCGATGAAGGGAAGCTCTAAGAAGGTTATCGTCGCAGCGGGTGGCGTGGTTGGCGGTTCAAACGACTCCGACGGCGTCGCGGACGCGGTGGAGAAGTACGTCCTTGAAGCCAGGGGGTTGCAGCCGGCGAGCGAAATCAAAATGCCGAGAGACGACGACACTTCGAAGACTGAAATCAAAACCGCGTCCATCGCTGCGGCGGTGGCCGCGGCGGAGGAGAAGGCGATCAGTGCGAAAGAAAGGAAATCACTCGCCGCAAAAGAAAATGCTATTACCCAGCAGAAGAAAAAGCGCACGGTGGAGATGGAAAAAGCAAAGGCTGTTAATTCAGAGCTGTTGGAAGCTAGCAAAGCGGCGACGAAAAGGTTAGCGGAATTACGCGGATCGCTGTTGGAAACGGAAGCGGCGCTCGTCGAGGCGGAGGAAGAGGCGCGTTTAAAAACCGGGTCGATTAGCGAGAAAGCCAAGAAAGTCGCGATCGACAAGGCTGAGAAGTTCGCGCAGGTCAAGGCTCTTGAGAAGAAAGCGGCTGAAGCGGAAGCCAGGGCCAAGGCGGGGGGCTGGGGTGATGAGCCTTTGGCAACTGAGGAAAACGAAACCAGCGCAGCGGATACTTGGGTCACGGCGGCTGAGTCCGAGCAAAGAGACGCGGTTGCCGCGGCGTCGGATGCAGCTGAAGCGAGAGCACAAGCCGCTGTGGCTGACTTCGAAGCCGCAAAGGCGGCCGATGCGGCAAACAATGCGGTTGAGACGGAAATTTTAGATGATGAGGATGCGCCCGTTTCTGGTTCTGTAAAATCGGCAACAACAACATCAACGTCTTCGTCGCAAATGCCCTCCTTCGCGTCCATCGGAGGGTTCTTCGCGGCTGCGCTTCAAACCGTGTCACGGCTTGCGTCACCTGAAGCGCGGACGAAGCAAGCAGCCGCGGAACGAGCATCGGCTAAAGCGTCTTTATTAGCCACCTTGGTCTCCACGAACATCGGCCGCGACTGTGACGCGGTGCAACTCTCCGCTGTTTTAGAACAAGCGTTACTTTTGGAAGCCTTAAACCCCACGAAAACTCCAGTCAAATCAACACTGTTACGGGGCCGGTGGAGCGCCGTGTTCACGAACTCACGACAACTTCTCGGGATGGACAAAAAAATCACGCTGACACGGCAAAGCGGCCCGGTGTATGCCGCCTTCGACGTCGACGGGTTAAGGTCAGAGTGGCAGTACACGTGGCCCGTCAAGGTTGAAAGGGCGAACTTATCGCGCGACAAAAACTCAGGCGGTAACTCAGTAAATACCTTAGACAACACGTTAAAAATGAGCTTCGAGCAAACCTTGATCTTCGGCTTGTTCAGCGCACCTGGGAGTAAGAAACCCAAGGAATACGGGTCGCTCGAGATTACGTACCTCGACTTGGACATGATGCTTGCGCGAGGGCAAAACCAAACAATCTACGTTTTCGTGCAGACAAACAGTAACTACAGGATCGGGGATTTGGATTCGAGTGATGTCAACAGGCGATTGAACTAAGTTGATTGAATGATAATAGGGACATGATAGTCTTCTAAGTAACAATTGCATTGTAAAATTACCAAAGCTATGCTAACGAATAGGTATAAGACTATACTTAGGCCTTACCCACCTACGCTCCTCGCGCTAATTGCGCCCCCTCCGAGGTTCTGGTTTTTCTCGGCGTCTTCTCGGCCCTGTCGTTCGCTTGCCTTTTTCCTTTGTTTGCATCCCCTGCTACCTTTGCTTTGCGTCCCTTAACCGTCTTCCCCAGATCCTCGCACCGCTTGCCCAATTTAGCGATATCGCGTCTGTCGGTAAAGTCCTTGGGGCCGAACAGTTTTAGCACCGTGGCGGCGTCAGCGCCGTCGGAAAAAGTGGAAACGCGCAAGGTGACTTTTCCCAAAAATCCGGTGAGATATTGACGCGTCCAGTTTTTGAGTTTGAATTGCTCAGTATCACTCAAGCTGTCAAACACAGACACACTTTCAACATCGTTCATCTTCAGCGTCAACGTACTGGGCACTACGCAATTCAAAAATCCCGTGCCGTCGTGAATCTTCGCGTGGATCTCGAACCCGCCGGCCGATAGAACTGTAGCTTCGTCGACGTCCAAAAACCAGCCGTGAAGCGTAACGTTCGCGGAGGGTGGTTGTTTTGGGTTTGAAGCAGTACTACTAGTACTAGGTGCCCCTACACCACCTGCCCCTACGCCACCCGCCCTTCGCATGGCGTTCACCGCGGCGCAGTACGCGAAGGGCTCGCTTCTGACCAGGCGGGAAGCCCACTGGGGGGGGGGCTTGGGGGTAGGTTCAGTGCGTGTAACTGTTTCAGAAGTAGGCACAGACGTCGGAACCGACTCTCTCGGCGTACTTTCCGTCGCGAACCTGGATTGCGACGGCTGCTGCGATTGGGTTGGCTTCTTCGCAACCCGTACAGGCGTAGGATCGTCGTCACTGTCATCAATAACCATCGCGCGTTTCCGCTTGACTCGTCCAGCGGGGACTTCCGGCGCCGGCGTTTTGGCACCTCTGCCGACGGTTTTTTCTTTTTCAGAAACGGGTTCATCCGTCAAGTCGACAACCTCTTCGGGATCGTCCATGTCTATCGGAGCCACGACGACGGGAGGCACTGGAACACTCGATGGGTTCGGCGGACGACGTGTCGGAGTAGTTCTCGATTCAGGTGGATCTGCGTTTGGTGGATTGACTCGCTCAACCCCAGGAACACCCTCCGGCGGTCTACCCTCTGAAGCTCGTACCGCATCGCTCCGTCCGCCCCACGCCGCAGCGCGGACTTCCGCTTCCCGTTCCCTCTGGTTACTTCCCGAGTTATTACCCCCCGACCCAGGTCGGTTAGGCCCTTGCCACTTCGCCAGCACCCTCAAACGCGTCTCCTCCAAGTCCTTAACGCACCCACCTAAAACCGTGACGTTCTCGGGGCCGAGCATGAGTTTTTGATCAACGACTTGCGGGTTGGTGAGTGCTATTTTACCCCCCGCCGGCGCTAACACGTTTAACGCGCCAATTGGCCGCAGCTCGTACGCTGTCATGTTCCGAACCCCGTCGGTGAGTGCCATTTTCAGCACCCGTTTCGGGTTTGCGGAGTGCTCATCGTACCGCTCGTTGAAACTCGCGCCCACGTTGACGATCTCGTCGCACTGAACTACGAAGCGCCCGGCGATTGTCGTCGCGCACGAAGATGTTGGTTTCGGGCCATCTGCCGACCCTGCATCCCCGCCTGGCAACGTACCCAAACACCCCGCCCCCGCGCTGTTCAAGTCGGCGTCTAAAAACTGCAGGTAACACAAATCCACGCGTTTGTTCAGGGGCAAACCCCCGAACCCGGGGGTTGTGGTGGTGAGGTGCTCCGCACATGACTCCACCCAAGGCACCTTGACGTGCACGCCAACTTTTTGCAACTCCCGGGCGATGGCATCAGGGCCAAGGGAAGACGCCATGGAACTAAGACCACTCCAGGGTACCCACGCACGAACACTCCTAAGCGTCGGGGAAGGGTGACGCGAGGACCCGTCGAGACGGGTCCTGTGCCACGCGCGCCACCGAGTGTTCCCAGAACCTTGATGTTGGCACCCGACACAAATATTGAAACGGAAAGAAGGCACTCGGCGAGTCAGCGTCATCGCTGCCGTCAACGCGTTGATCGCTTCCAAGATGCCGGCAACCCACGAAGCTTCCATGGAATTACCGAAGAAGACCCGACACATGCCGAAGTAACCCAACTTGGCAGTGTGGCTGGCGCGTGGCGACACGTGGCGTCGGCGCGATGGGGAACATCTTCTCCGTTTGCGCGGACGACCCCATTCTCCCCGATGAGGAGGAGGATGTGTATTCTCCGCGGTTCACGAACATGGCGGTGAAGGGCGGTGATGCGAAGCAAGAGATTGCGTTGGTGCGGCGAGATCTTGATTCCCACGCCACCAATTCTCCCTCGAATGCGCGTTCGCGGGTTGGAACACCGAGTTCGCTGCGGAGAAGCTCTTCACGCAGCGACATCAGTAAACCGGTGGTGTCACACGCGCAGTTCACGGAACGGGACCCGGTTCGGGACCCGCGCACCGGGGGGATTTGCACGCCGCTTGAAGATGACTTTTACGTCACCGCGGGAATTGGGTCGGTGGTTGGCGATGGGGCGTACGGGATCGTGCGCAAGGTGAAGCACATACGCACGAAACGCATATACGCGGTGAAAACGGTGCTGTTGGAGTCCGACGCGGTGAATGCGAAGCGCCCGGATTACTTCGGGATGCGGAAAGGGGATAAAAAGTTGGAGGGCGATGGGTCTGGTGCCGATGGGTCCAATGCTAATGATTCCAATGCCAATGATTGCGCCATATCTCTTTTGCGCGAAAAAAAACCGTGCGCGCTTCTCGACGTGGTGGACGAGATCCACCTTAGCATGCAACTGGCGCACCCCAACGTGGTGAACGTGTACGACTTCTACCAGACGGATACAGAGGTGCACATCGTGATGGAGTATTTACAGGGCGGCAGTCTGCTGGACGTGATTAACGATATCCAAAACGCGAGTACCACAAATGACACGATCCAGCCCTTCAGCGAGCGCGACGCCGCGTTCATGATGAAAAACGTGCTCACCGCGCTGGAGCACCTGCATGAGAACAACGTCACGCACCGAGATGTGAAGCTGGAGAACATCATGTTCGCCGTGAGGGGGGACTACCGCACGGTTAGGGTGGTGGACTTTGGGCTCGCGTTCAAAGCGAAAAGCTCGCGAGAAAAGATGAGCGCGCAGTGCGGGTCGCCCGGATACATCGCTCCGGAGATCGTGCACGGCACCTACTACTCAAGTTCGGTGGATGTGTGGGCGGGGGGCTGTGTTTTCTTCGCGATGATGAACGGCACCCTCCCGTTTGAAGAAGAGAAGGTGAAAAAAACCTACAGAAGGATCGTGAAGTGCGATCACCTGGGTTTTCTGGGAAGTGTATCCGACGAGGCGAAATCCTTCACAAAGAAGATGCTGGAAATCGTCGACGCCAATCGAGTCACCGCCGCGGAGGCGCTCGTGGACCCGTTTATAATAGGGCATATGCATGGGCCTGACGCTATACTCAATGGGTGGCACACCAAAAAATCACGAGCCGCGCGTTTCGTGGAGCTGAACTACATGCGGCTGGGCGGAATCGGCACGCGCGTGTTAAACGCGGGTGAAGTTTTGATCACAAAAGGCAAACGCGCGCTGGAGGTTTTTGTCATTGACGAGGGTTGCGTTGAGATTTTAGTGCATGATGAGACATCAGGAGAGGAGGTGAAGGTTGCGGAAAGAGGCGTGGGGGACGTGGTGGGCGAGATGGGTGTCAAGACTGAGCCTTTTAACGACGGCGATACCGCGAAACACGACGCGAGGGAGAAAAAAGAAGTCGAGTTGCGGCGGCGACTGAACACGCCTTTGACGCCTGAAAAGCAAAGTTCTTTGGGATTAAAGAAACTCAAGCGCGGCGAGAGGTTACACCCGATTCACCTGTTGGTTGTTCTGTTACGCGTGAAGCGGGTGTGGTTCGGGGGAAGGACGGGGGCGGAAGTTAGGACGGTTACCAAAACCCGCGTTTCAGTGCTGACTAATAAGCAGTACAGAGCCATGTTAGCGGAGGACTATGGCGTGGACGCCGAACGAAAAAAAATGATTGAAACCCGCACACAGGAAACTGCCGACGAAAAACAAAAAGCGAGCGATGTTAGGCGGGCGAGTCTGGACGAACGCCGGGTGGATTTGGATCTATCAAAAGAACCGACAGAGAAGGCCTTGGATACGTCCCCCACGTCGTCGTTGGACGCATACATGAACCGCCCAGAGGATGCACACAGGAACAGCCCAGACAGCCCGGGAACGCCCTTGGACTTGAACGCATCATTGAACGCCAAGCGCCCGGGAAAAATCCAAGTCAGCCCGGCGCGAGCGGGGTAGAGAGGGTTTATGGTAGATAGGGTTAAATGAACCCTAAACTATCTGCCATAAACCCTAAAACGTATTGATACCAGGCATTCCGAAAAGTAAGGTATATAGCAACAAGAACGCATTATGTATTGATTTATTAAAAAACAAGAGATATCTCTTTACTTTGTCCCTAATCGTTTCTTGAAGTCCCCGACCATCTTCTCCAACCCTTCCGCTAATGGTACTTTGGGTTCCCAGTTCAGCAGTGACTTGGCTTTCGTGATATCCGGTCTTCGGCGTCCCGGGTCGTCAGCGGTGTTCTCCTTGAACACCGTGGTCGCGTCAGGGTTCACCACTTCCTTCACTTTGTCCGCCAACTCAAGCATCGTGAACTCGCCGGGGTTGCCGATGTTGATGGGGCCGGGATGTTCGCCGTCCATCAGGGCTACCAGCCCGGCGACGAGATCCGAAACGTACTGGAAGCTTCTCGTTTGGCTTCCGTCGCCGTAAATCGTCATGGGCGTCCCCTCAATAGCTTGCTTGACGAAGTTCGAAACCACTCTTCCGTCGTCAAGCGCCATTCGCGGTCCGTAGGTGTTAAAAATACGCGCGACACGTATCTCCAACCCGTGCTCCCTTTTGTAATCAAACGTCAGCGTCTCGGCGCACCGCTTGCCTTCGTCGTAGCAGGACCGCTCGCCGATCGGATTAACATTGCCCCAGTACTCCTCCGTTTGCGGGTGCTGCAACGGGTCGCCGTACACTTCGCTGGTTGACGTTAAAAGAAATCGCGCCTTGACGCGTTTCGCCAATCCCAACATATTGAGCGTCCCAATCACGTTCGTCTTGATCGTCTTCACGGGGTTGAACTTGTAATGAACTGGGGAGGCGGGGCACGCGAGGTGGTACACCTGGTCGCACTCCAGCAGAATTGGTTCCACCACGTCGTGTCGGATGATCTCGAAGTTGGGTTTGCCGATGTGGTGCTGGATGTTCTCCTTGCTTCCGGTGAAGAAATTATCAAGGCACATCACGTGATCGCCGCGCGCCATGAGAAAATCGATGAGGTGCGAGCCGACGAAACCGGCGCCGCCCGTGACCAAAACGCGGTTAATGCCACTCACCCCGGGTCGGGGCTTGGCCTTGATAATGGTGTTGCCGTCTTTGTCCATTGTGCGGGGGGTGGGGAGGTGTGAGGGGGAGGGAAGAGCGGGCGAGTTGAGATCTATCTAATCTAGGGAAACGACGTGTGAAAAAACCCTCGCCATTTCCGAAACGCTCAGTGGTCCAAACGAAAAATTTCTACAAACCCAATTTGGGATGGGGCGAGAGCGCGCAGTGAGAGATAATAATGATGTTTGACGCTATAAAAAAGAGGTACCATGCATCCCCTATCAAGGTACCATCTTGAACACCCGGGCGGTGTGGTCATCGCTCGCGGTGACGATGGATTTGAAATCAGGCGAGGGGGCGAAATCCAACACGCCGCGCACGTGCCCGAACTGCTGCTCCTGGCACGAACTCGACCGCGTGTCCCAAAGACGCACGCCGCCGTCAATACAGGAGCTGTTGATTTTAAATTTGAATTTCAGGGGTATAGACCAAGAGGGAGAGGAATGCGTCAGCACAAGGCCATAGAAGTAGCAGTGGCGCTTATAGAGAGCACCTGATATACAGTGCATTAGATGAAGAAGAAGTCGTCATGGACGCTCTTCACAAAAAACCAAAATCGAAAAACATTTTCACTTTTGCGTTGTCGCTAAAAAATGTCGGTGGCCGCAGGTTGTTCATTCGCGAATTAGTTTCGCGGTGCACCGTAGGAGCGTCCGCCGTGAGTTTCGCAAACTGTTGTCCACCTCGCATCGGCACTGGTAGCCGCGCGAGGCCCTTTCGTTGCTTAGCGGGGGTATTGGAAAGAAGAAGGAAGGACAGAATAAAATGGCTCGAAACCAAAAAACCAAAACTCGAAAACCAAAAATAAAAAACGCACCTGTACAAGCACGCAGTTCCCGGAATCCACTTCAAATTCGACACCGCTTTATCGTGCGCAAGTGTGTTCCTCGGTTGCAGTGTGTTGAGGTCCCATACCACCAGTTTCTGGTCGATCCCCCCCGAGGCGGCGAACGGGAAATCGCCGCTCATCCCGACGCACTCCAGCGTCTCCGTGTGTGCGATGAGCGACCCTAACACTTTCCCACTCACACCGCTGATAAGCCGCGCGGTGTTGTCTTCCGAACCGGTCATTATCAGCCCTTCAGTACACGGGTGGAAGTCAAGGCACGTCACCGGGCCGTCGTGGTACGGGTGGCCCATGAATAACGTTACGCACTCGCCCGTGCGCGGCGCCCAGAGGCGACACGATCCGTCGAAGGATCCAGTTGCGACTGTTTTGCCATCCGGCGCGAACCCGCCGCACGACACCGACGCTGAGTGACCCGAAAACACCTGCATCAACTGTCCGTCCCCCGCGTTCCACATCCACGCGGTGAAGTCCTCGGATCCTGCTAGAAGAACGTTGCCTTTCGGGTGCCACCGGACCCACTCCAACCCGCCGCCCGGGCCTTCCATGTTCTGCACGCACTTTCCGTCCGCGACGTTCCAAACGCACGCTTTGCCGTCCAGCCCGCCGGAGGCGAGTAACGAGCCATCATGATTAAACGCTAAACTCGAGACCGTGTCCGTGTGCGATTTCAACTCAACGCTTGTCACGGACACAGGTGGAGCACCGGCTTTCGGAGTTGAAGCGTCCGACACGACGTGTAGCATCGCAACGTCGTCGCCGCCGCCCGTGGCGAACACGTTCGGCGACGATGGACTCCACGCGCACGAAAACACAGGCGCGGTGTGCTTGGTGACCACCGCGACGCTGTCATCGCTCGGGGGTTCGATCTCGTCGCCCATCGCCGCGTCACGGTCCTCCATGTCAGCAGCGCCTTTTACTAAATCATCCTCATCGTCGGAATCGCTCATCGGCGCGTCATCCTCTTCATCCAGATCCGCCACAACTTCGCCGTGCTCGTCCCCGAGAAACACGGGCTCGTGCATGTCGTCGTCATCGCCTGCTTCAACGTACTGCGCATCAGGGCCGGCATTGACAGGGGGGGAGGAACCACCGGGCGCGCTCATCTTTTCGTATATTCACGTCCGGAGAGCACGTCCGCGATGGAGTTATTTTTCTTGGCGGCGGCGGCGGCGTATTCGTTTTGTCGCCGACTTTTTGCAGCGTCTAGGATGCCGCGAGAGCACTACACCAGGTGTGTGCCAAGGTACACGCGGTGCGAAACGCCGCAGGCGACGGCGTACGAGGCGCAAGGAGCTGCTTGTGCCCAAAAGCGGCGCTCAGGTGCACGTGAGTGTGATAGCGAGAGCGAGTGTAAGCAGGATTTGCCGATGAGTGCTCAGTGTCGTCGAAACCGTCTACCCCAATCAAACCGTGAATTAACGTGATTTAGCGTGAGGATTGATAGGAACAACCTTCGGTCGTTTTCACCTATCAACGCTCGCTATATGTCGTA
>MDSY01054032.1_pt1 | contig 12526 bp, 12 predicted proteins | sample 811131 | NCBI WGS metagenome assembly MDSY01 (sample SAMN05326643, study PRJNA326480) | marine metagenome | isolation source: seawater | place: Atlantic Ocean: South West | collected 2010
ATAATCTTTCAGCACCTTCAGAAAAAGTTTCTACTTTCCCATCAAGGTCACATGTAATTACACTTTTAACTTCTTTCCCCATTTTTTCCCCTATTTATAATTAAGTTTTTATTGATTAATTAAGGCTGCAAAATATAAAATTTTTACTTATAGAAGCACCTAATTCTATTTTGATAATCTATTTTTTATCCTATCGAATTCAATTGATCTCATCGAGTCATACTTCTTATTTGGAAGGTTTTTTATATGTTTTTTAGCATATTTAATTCGATCATTAGTTGGAGGATGAGTAGACATTAGTCTCGCAACATCTGAGTTATTTACTTTTTCTTTTTCAGCTAATTTTTCAAAAAAATTTATTACTCCAACTGGATTAATACCAGCTGCATGCATTTCTTCAATAGCAAGTTTATCAGCTTCAAGCTCAGCACCTCGACCATACTTAAGTAATAAACCATTACTAATCATATTTGCTATAAGCTGCTCAGTAAATCCAGTATTTGGTCCTAAAAATATTTGACTTATAAACCCAAGACCAGTCTGCTTTGACATTTGCTCCATTCCATGCTTACCAACTACGTGGCCTACTTCATGAGCTATTACACCAGCCAATTCTGATTCCGTTTCAGCAAGCTGGATTAAACCCAAGTTTACATAGCAATACCCTCCTGGTATTGCGAACGCATTAATAGCAGGGTCATTGACGACTTTAAATCTATATGGAATGTTACTGCGCTTTGAATATTTAACTAATCTTTGTCCTAAATCATTTATATAGCGTTCAATAACTTTATCATTATATAAGTTAATTTCTTGCTCAATTTGATAGGCATACTGCGAGCCTATACTTCGCTCTTCATCATCTGAATAAAAATTTATGTTTCCAAAAGCATTACCTATTTGGGTACATCCCATCTGTACTAATAAAATAAAAAAGACAACTATTTGAATTAATATTTTTTTCATTTCGATTGAATGAGTTAAATAAAATTTATTTAATCAAAAAGAAAAAATTATTTTAAATCAATATCTAGACTATCAGTTGAGACTGGCTCAGGGACTTCACCCCAATGAGTTGGAGAAGTATTTAATTGCCAACTGATATTCTCATTACTTTGATATACTTCTACTGCATCACCAATTCGAATATTGCTTGATGCCCAATCAGCATTCGAACGACCAACAATAATTTTACCAAGAGAATTTTTATTATAATCTAAAAAAATAAGATGGATTCCTGTAGAATCTCCAACCATAAATTTATCCCATTTTGATGAATTCTTTGAGATAAGAGTTGTGCGCTTTAAACCCAATATTTTTTCAAAAAAACTATTAATCGTATTGTCTTTAACAGTTAATGAATCGTGACCATCTATTGACCAATTATCACCATTAAATGATAATGATATTGAGTCACTAAGCTGATGGATATTTATTCCAAAAATATCATCTCTTTCAATGTTAAAAACCTGGTCACTTTTGGATAATAAAGAATTCTGATTAAACTGACTAATTGAAAAAAGGATGACCAATGCAATTAAACCAAAAATCCATCCTTTATATTTATTCATATAACTCCTCTAACACTTTACTTCTATTTTTTTGACTTCGAATACGAACTAAGCCAAAAGCAATTATTAATAATGTTGGACTAATTATATTAATCCATTTCCATGTTCTTTTTGAACCATCTGATATTTCTTCAAGTGGTCGTGATGTTATTTCTCGTGAACGAAGAGCTATTAAATCTTTATCTCCAATAAGATAATCTATTGAGTTCATAATAAAAATATGATTCTCTGGTGAGCGACCACCTCCTTGGTCAGACATAAATTCTGAGTCAGATACTAGAATTACTTGGCTCATAATTCCATTACTATTTAAACGCTCTGATCGTGCACCCAGTACTTGAGCGGATTTATTGAACATTCGCATGAAAGGATTCTGTTGTGGATCTGGGTTCAAATTATAATTTCCTCTCATTTCACCAGATTGATCAGACGAAAACAGCAGGGGAATAAAGTTTACATTCCCAATTGTAGATGAATCTTGTTTTATTTCACTTGCAAAAACAAGTTGCATCTGCTCAAGTCCTGCAACAATTGATTCATCTGAATTAAATGAACGAACAATGGGTAAGAGTGGATACTCCATAGGAACATTCATTCGAATTGGACCCATTTGTTGTTGCACATTGACTCTACCGCATAATCTATCAGTAACCAAATTCTCTTCAATCGAGAACCCATAGTCTTTGATTATTGAAAAAATATCTGATTCTATTGGAAATGCTTGTTGAACTTGAAGATTGGTTTTAATTCTATTTTGTGTAAGAAATAAATTTCCTCCTCGATCTAAAAAATCTAACAAATTTTCCTTTTCATTCGAAGCCAAAGAATCAGAAACCCCGCCCATAAGAATTGCATTTATTTCAGCAGTCACCGGCTCTGAAAGGTTTATTGGGCGAACATTATATCGTTGATTTAAAACATTTTGAATCGTTTGATATTGATTTGTTTGAGACTCTAACGAGGCAATCCCCACAACTGGTTTATTCGTTTCAACCAATTTTTTGATCTTTGTTGTAATTTCATATTCTAGGCCTGTTGTTGTTTGAATAACCGGAAGTACTTCTTTTTTATCTTCATATAGAATCACCATACCCATCAGAACTCTCTTGACTTCCATTTTATCATTTTCCACTACTTGCATCTGGACCGGCATAATACCAGCTTTCTGAGCTTCCTGCTCAATGTTTTGATCATCCTCTGGCCTAAAAAATTCAAATCTTATATTCCCATCAGAAATTGCTTCGAATTCTTCTAGTAGATCCTGTAAATAACGTCTATTGTTTGCATATTCTCCCGGAAGATCATCTGAAAAATAAATTTTCATTGTTAAAAGATCATCAATTTGATCAACAACCGATTCGCTTGAAGCAGACAATGAATACATATTGTTATCTGTTAGATCCCAGCGGAAAAACCAGTTCTTGGATATCGCATTTAATAAGAATAACATTATAAATAATACTAAGCCAGGCCCGAGTACTGATTTTTTAAGATCAATATTTTTTATTTTTTCAATCATTACTTCGACCTCTTTACTTCAAGAGTTTGAATAGTAAGAAAGATAAAAAATCCAATCATTGAAATAAAATATATCAAGTTTCTAGAATCTATCACTCCTCTAGAAATATTGGATAAGTGATAATCAACTGATAAGAATTGAATAAATCCAGCAATTGAATTAGGAATAAAAACTAATGTCTTATCCAGCATAAATAATACTAATACGATAAAGACTCCAATAATAAAGGAAACAACTTGATTCTCAGTAACGCTGCTAGAATAAGTCCCAATTGCCGCATAAGTACCTCCCATTAATGCAAGACCCAAATAACCACTAAATATTGCACCATAGTCAACGTTTGAACCGACAAAAATAAGTGTAAAAAAATGTATGGACGTAGCAAATAACCCTAATAGAATCAATGATAAAGCTGCAAGGAACTTTCCTAATACAAACTCAAAATTATTTATTGGTAAAGTAGAGATGATTTCCATTGTTCCAAGATTGTGTTCCCGTGCAATGAGTCCCATTGATACAGCAGGAATAAAAAATAAATAAACTAAAGGAACAATATCAAAAAGAACTCTGAGATCAGATTGACCAAAAAGGAAAAAAGTATTAGTGAAAAAGTATCCATTAACAATAGCAAAAATGACCAGGAAAATATAGGCCATAGGACTATTGAAAAATCCAGCTACCTCACGTCGGAAAATAGTATTAATATTACGCATTAACGTTATCCTCCATTGTTAAATTCCTAAATATATCTTCTAAGTTAGTAGAATGTGGATTCATCTTTAAAATTTTCCATTTATTTTTAATTGCATAATTAAAAATTTCCTCGCGTGGATCATTATCTTTTGAATATTCAAATTGTAATTGTTGTACATCATCAACTTCATCAATTGATTTAAATTTTACTGCAGGAAGCTTAGCTTGGATATGCTCAATACTTTCTTTGGCCGCTCCTTTAACTTCCATGTTCAAAATCACATTGCCCATAAAATTGCTCATCAACTCATCGCTTGTTCCGTTGGCAACGATCTCACCTTGATTTATAATAATGATACGATCCACTGTTGCTTGAATTTCCTGTAAAATATGGCTAGACATAAAAACCAATTTTTCTTTACCTAGTGATTTTATGAGCTGACGAATTTCTACAATTTGATTAGGGTCAAGGCCAGTAACAGGTTCATCAAGAATCAAAATTTTGGGATCGTGAATCATAGCAGCCGCTAATCCAATTCTTTGTTTATATCCTTTTGAACAATCTGAAATATTTTTATGAACAACACCACGTAATCCACATTGCTCAACAACACGTGCAAGCGCATCTTTAAAATCTCGACCAAAAATATTTCGAATAGATGCTAAAAATTCAAGGTATTCATATACACGCATTTCAGGATACAGTGGATTTAATTCAGGTAAGTAACCAATTAATTTTTGAATCTCATGTGTATCTTCATGAATATCTAAATCATTGATCTTGATTTCACCTTTTGTCGGCACCAAATAACCTGTGATCATTTTAAGCGTCGTAGTTTTACCTGCACCATTAGCTCCGAGAAATCCAATAATCTCCCCATCATTTAAATCAAAGGATATTGATTTTACCGCTTCAACTGTATCATAATTTTTAGATAAATCTGTAACTTTTATCACTGAGCAAGCCTCTCTTCAAGTAAACTAATATTTAATTACGACAAAACTTATTTAAAAGTTCCGGCGAAATTAAAATAAATAAATCAAAAAATTCAATGACTCTAATAAATTGTTTTTTCTTCAATCAAATCTCGGATAATTCTTATATGATTAGGTGTTGATCCGCAGCAAGCACCTATTACATATGGTTTTTTATCTAAATATGAAATAATTGATTGTTTAAATTTTTCAGTATCAACTATACCATGTATTTCACCATCAACCTCTGGCTGAGTTAAACCCAAGTTTGGATAAATTCCCCAATTCAACATTGAATTATCAACAAAAGAATTTAAGCTCTGTCCTGTTAGTTCTATTGTATTACAATTTAACATCAAGCAAGTTAATTGTTTGATGTTGAGGGCGTAAATCTCTCGCAAAGAATCACCAGATAATAAATGACCTTTTTCATTTATTATCAAACTTAACCAAACAGTAGAAATATTTTTTGTTGCTTCAAGGGCAATATTAATTTCATCAAGATGTCCCATAGTTTCCAACAAAACCGTGTCAACTCCACCTTCAATGAACCACTCTACAGTTTCACCATATGAATCCTCTGCAATTGTTTTTCCAGGAAATTTATCTGGTTCATAACAATCGTTAATTGATGTTATAGATCCTGCAAGAATATTTGGGTTTACCGACCGGGCTAAGTCTATTGCTTTCATCAAACTATCTTTAGCTTTTCTGGAGGCACGTTTTGGAGAATATTCTGCTCTACGATAAGACCATGTTGTCGTCCTAAATGTATTAGTTGTAATTATATCTGCACCAGCCTCAACATAATCTTTATGAATTGATTGAACAATTTGAGGTTCCTCAATATTTGCTTGAGCAGACCATAGAGGTAGAGGCAATTTGATACCATGGCTTATAAGCTGAGTACCCATTGCACCATTAATAATTAGAGGAGAATCTATATGGAACTTGTTTATAGTTATATTATTTTAACCAATGATAGAACTTCATGATAAAATAAATAATTAGATTCAATATAATTAATGATGTGAATGGAAAATAAAATCTAAAATTTTCAGAGCCTAATCGAACATCACCAGGTAAACGACCAATCCAACCAAGCTTATCTGAAAATTGATTTATAATAAAACCAATAATAATAAAACCAAATCCTAAATAGATTATCCATTTACCTAAATCTCTCATTCGAAATTAACTTAACAAAAAAAATTACTCCAATCAGATAATTCTACTGATTTAGAAATAAATAATCTGCTGCTAATTGAGCCATCGATTTCATTCCGTATTTAAGATTTCTTTCGTCAGCAAAAAAATATGGAGAATGATTAGGATAAGCTTTAGAAGGATCGTCTGATACACCATTGAAAAAATACAATCCTGGCGCATGATCTGTAAAGAATGGAAAATCTTCTGCGCCAGTAACAAATGGTCTTATCAGGACATTCTCTTTACCATACACTTTTTGGAGTGAAGGTAACATTTGATCTGTTAATGATGGCTCATTATAAGTTACTTTTGCAATACCACTAAAAATTTCTACATTTGCTTTTGCACCAGAAGCGCTTGCAATCATTTCAACTTTATCTTTAATACTCTTATGAATATGATCTTTAATTTCTTGTTTAAATGTTCGTATGGTACCTTCCATTACTACTTCTTCAGGAATAATATTGTTTCGTACACCACCATGAATTGAACCAATTGTTACAACCGCAGGAACCTCTGTAATATCAACTTCCCTAGCAACAATTGTCTGTAATGCCAAGATTATTTGAGATGAAATGACAATAGGATCTACTCCACCCCATGGTAAGGCACCATGCGTCTGTACACCAGTTACAGTTATACGCATCCTTTCAGCCGCAGCCATTGTTGGGCCAGAACGATATTCTGCTTGACCAACCTTGCCAGGCCAAGCATGAAGTCCAAAAATGGCATCTACTTTTGGATTATCCATCACACCTTCTTCAACCATATAAGGTGCACCACCTTTTTCACCTAAGGGAGCTCCTTCTTCTGCCGGTTGAAAAATAAATTTTACCGTACCAGGTAGGTCCTTTCGAATAGAAGCTAGAATTTCAGCAGCACCCATTAACCCTGCTACATGATTGTCATGCCCACAGGCATGCATTACATCTACTTCTTTTTCCTGATAGATACCTTTTGCTTTGGATGCAAAAGGCAAATCCACTTTTTCCTTAACTGGAAGACCATCCATATCAGCTCTCAAAGCAACAACCTTCCCAGGTTTACCACCTTTTAATAGTCCCACTACACCAGTATGTGCCACTTCAGTTTCCACATCAATACCGAGAGACCTTAAATGCTTAGCTACTTTAGCAGCCGTTTTGAATTCACGATTTGATAGTTCTGGATTTTGATGAATGTCTCTTCGCCATTTAATAACTTTTTTTTCGATCTTATCAGCTATTTTATCAATCTGCTTATTAACTCGCTCAGGTGTCTGTGCAACTATAAATGAAAAAGTTAATATTGAAATGAGAAGATTTTTCATAAATATCCTAATATTTTTCTAAATCACCATCACGGCGTTTTGCTTTTTTCACCATATTTTCAACATCTTTTAAAAGTTGTTTAGCATCATAAATAATTCCATCCTTTATCGTATATTTTATTCCACCCACCCTTACTACCTCATTATCATCACTGATTTTAATCGCACCAGTACCATACAATACTTTAAGATTCGCCAATGGATTTTCATCTACAATCACTAGGTCAGCTAACATTCCAGGCTCTACAGTACCAAAATCTGGTTTTGTTCCTAATGGTTTATGTAATGTTTCTGCTCCATGTAGCGTAGCAGCTCGAATAACTTCTAAAGGATGAAATCCTGCTTCTTGGAGCATTTCTAACTCTTGGATATATCCAAAACCATATAAATTATAAATGAATCCTGAGTCAGATCCTGTTGTAACTCTACCTCCGGCATTTTTGTATTCATTTAAAAATTGCATCCAGACTTGATAGAATTTTTTCCAGGCAACTTCATCATGAGTTGTCCAATCAAACCAATATGATCCATGAGCTTCTCTACTTGGTGTATAAAAATCCCATTGAGAAGGTAAAGTATAGATTTGATGCCAATCTGCATTCCTTGCTCTCATTACATCTCTTCCTGCAGAATAAATTGTCATAGTTGGGTCCAATGTGAAGTCTAAAGAAATCAGTTCATCCTTAAGGGCTTCCCACTTTTCTCCATTTGGCTTAACCATTTTCCATTGTCGTGCTACTTGGCCAAAACGATGCTGTTCATTATTATAATTCATATCCATTGGCCATGACTGAATATCATTATTCTCATACATAGATTCAAATAATCCGTAAAAATGAGTTTGGGTACCTAGTCCTAGCCTAGCAGCATCAATCGTATTCATTCGTGCTACTCCAGTTTGGCCTAAATGTGCTGTAGTACCTAAATTTTGTTTTGTTGCTTCATCAATTAATGCCGCCATTAATGATGGCTCATAAGCACCTAATTTTAATCCATCGATTCCTTTTTTAGCTGCATATTTCACCCATTTCCGTGCTGTTTCAGGATCACGAACTGGTCCACCCTTCCAATCTTTTCCTTGACCTGCCCTTTGATATGCCCATATCCTAGGCGCTGTAATTTCATTCTTTGCTGACCGTTCTTTTTCACTTAAAGTAAACTCTAATGGTCCAAGTCCTACACCTCTTACTGAAGTCACTCCATGGGCTAACCAAAGTTTATAAACATATTCAGTTTCTGGAGCTTTTTGAACACTTCCAGCATGAACATGCATATCTACGAACCCCGGCATAACATATGACCCTTGGGCATCAATCTCATAATCACCAGCTTCTGGACGGCGATCTTTTTTTATTGGAACACCTGGATATCCAACAGATCTAACTGAAGAAATTCGATTACCTTCAATGACAATATCCACAGGACCACGGGGAGGACCACCTGCCCCATCTATCAATGTGGCTCCTCGAATGACTAAACGATCGTAAGGTCCATCACCTTCAGCTCTATCTGGACCTGGCGCTATCCCGTCTCGATTGGATTGTGCAATAATTAATGTAAATAAAAAAAGTAAAGTTATAAATTGTTTAAAGTATTTCATTTCTCCTCCTCTTTAAAAACTCTGATTTCCTCCTTAAAATTGAATCAGAATTACTTTGAATATAATCATACAGCGATTGATAATTCATCAATCCTTTTCAAAGCGTTTTTGAATTCAATAGGCTTTTGTCTTTTTTTTGCTCCTATTGAAAAAATTTTTAATTTTTTTATTAATTCACTCCGCATAGCAGAAAGTTGATCATTAGAAAAATTTTTATTAATTAATTTTTCTAAAACTTCAATCCGATACCGTTCAATACCGTCACTTACTTTTGATAACTGATCGTTATGACCGCCATATTTTTTTATTAAAAATTCATCCAAGAATAATATTTGAAATTCTGCTGAAATTCTGATCCATAGATCATAATCTTCACAAATAAGAAAATCTTCATCAAAATATCCAACTTGATCTAGAATTGAACGATGAAATAAAGTAGAGGATGGCGAGATACGACACATATCCAATACTTTAAAAAAAATCTCTCCTCCATATTTTTGATGTTTTTTCATTTGATTTAAAAGAACACCATTTCTAATCCAAACTTCATTTGTATGACAAAAAGAATATTTAGGATTGGATTTTAATATTTTAATCTGTTTTTCTAATTTATTTGGTAACCATTCATCATCTGAGTCCAGTAATGCAATCCATTTAGAATTCGTTGCTTTTATACCTGCATTGCGCGCAGAACTAACACCCCGATTTTCTTGAAAAAGGAAACTTATTTTAGGATATGTTTTTTGAACCCATTCTGCTGTGCCATCTGTAGAACCGTCATCGACTACTATAATTTCATTACAAGGATATGTTTGATTGTAAACAGAATCTATTGCCCTTTGAAGCAAATGTTTACGGTTATAGGTTGGAATGATGCATGCTATTTCCATTTAAATATTAAAATAATGGACTTGGGTAGACACCAGAAGTAACTAGTTTTTGAATTTTCTTTTCAACAATAGGCTTGTCACTCTTATAGGTCACTCCAAACCATGAAGACGTTGTTTTAAGAACGTGAACACTCTCCTCTCCATTCTGAATAAGTTCATTTATTACAGATGGAATCAAAAATTCGCTCTTTTTTTCGTGGCCATTTACATTTAGAAAATCAACAAATTTTTCTTTCAAATAATGAAATAAAGCGGGGGTGAATCCCCACATATTCATTGAAACAGGTTCGCTGCCATTAAATAAAATGTCCCTATCCGAATGAATAAATTCCCCCTTTTTTTCTAGATCTCCAGTCTCCACTACAGTTGATAGTTTTTCGTTTTCTATGCTACAAACACCTCTAGTGACAGTGCCAAATGATGATAGTGTATTATCTAACCTGAATGCAACCATACTAAATTGATCTTTTCCATTAAAATAATAATCAGATATAACTTTAAATGACTCTTTTCCATAATAATCATCCCCATTTATTACAACAAATGGTTCATTAACTAGATCATTAGCAGAGAGGATTGCATGTCCAGTTCCCCAAGGTTTTTCTCGTCCTTCAGGACAACTAAATCCGCTAGGAAGATCATTAATATCCTGATAAGCAAATTCGACTTCAATTTTATTTAAATATTTTTCTGCTACTTGGGTTTTAAATTGATTTTCGAAGTCCTTACGAATAATGAAAATGACTTTATTAAATCCAGCATCTATAGCATCATAAACTGAATAATCAATAATTGTCTCTCCAGAAGGCCCAATTTGGTCTAATTGTTTCAAACCACCATACCGAGATCCCATCCCAGCGGCCATCACTAATAATGTTAAATTATTTTTTTCTTTAATACTCATTTACCCCTCAATTCTTGTACCGATGTCAGACTGAACAATATATGCTTTCCCTCCAGCATTTTCAATCGCATTCGCTACTTTTTTAGGATTATCTGGGGCATAAGCAAACATACATCCACCCCCGCCTGAACCATTAATTTTACCACCTAACGCTCCTGCGGACATTGCGGATTGAATCATATTCTCAATTTTATCTGTACTCACCTGGAGTGTGTTTTTTAATACCATATGATGTTCAGTTAATAACTGTCCAAAATATTCATGATCGAATTTATTCTTTCCAAATTCGAGGATTGCTTTTTTTAGAATTTCTCGATTGTTAATTGTTCCAAAATACAGTTCTTTTTCTTCCTCATTTAAATCGGATAAGTTTTGATCTTGATCACATAATTCAAAAGTAATATCAGGATTTCGTTTTTGTAACTTTTTAATTATATCCAACCTAAGATTGCGGCATCGCTTTAAAATTTGAAGAGTATTCTTAGGCTCTAATGAATCTCCCAGAACAAAGGTTCCTAAATTTGATTTTATTTTGTTAATTGAAAGATTAGGCAGAGGCTTTATAAAAATACAATTCCCCATTGAAGTGGAATACTGATCCATCATACCCCCTGGCTCTCCAAATTCAAGGACTTCAGCTTTATATGAAATTTCGCCAATTTTTTGTCTATTCCATTCAATAGTTTCATCTGCCATTTTAGATAAGAAATGTATCCAACTGACCATTATTGAAGAAGAACTGCTTGTCCCTGCTTGAAATGGGATATTACTACTAACTTCACAATTAAATCCTCTAGAAAAATTTAAGCCCTCTTTAATACAGGCCTTGATACCACTTTTAAAATAATCTCTATCACTTTCATAAGTTAGATTATCCAATGAAAATGATTCTGTTTCACCAAGATCTGATTTATATATAATTACTCCTCTATCATTTGTTTTTTCGCCTTTAAGAGAAGAGCGAAGAGATATAGCCATCGCCAACGTTGGTAAGCCTAGATAATCTTGATGCTCACCAAATAAACATATTCTTCCAGGAGTCGTTATTTCCAAAACTTTTTTAACCCAAAGCCAGATATAATAGATAATAGTATTAGAAAATATCCTAGTTGATTTCCATAAATCAATTGTCCCACTCCAAGCAAAACACTATAAACTGTTGAACAACCTAAAAACATTAATAAAATCCCTTTAGGTAATTGCCAAATTTCTTTAGAATCATTCAATGTATATTTTGACCAACCTGGGCCACCAGGATTAACTTTTTTTACAAAATTAACTAACGTCTTTTCATCATCTGGAGGTGTAATAAAAGTCGCAATAACCCAAACTATAGTAGTAAGTAGAGCGCCAATGATAATTTTTTCCCACTCTTCAAAATTTGAATCAAAAAAGTTAAAATATACAGCTATTATAAGAGAACTTATCATTGCAACGATTTCAGTATAAGCATTAATTCTCCACCAGAACCAACGCAATATATATATAAGCCCAGTCCCAGCCCCAATCATTAACAATAATGTAAAAGCTTGTCCAGCGCTAGTCAATAACAGTCCTAAGCCACCACCCATTACTATTGACAGAACTGTGAATAATCTTCCTGATTTGACTAGCTGTTTTTCTGTGGCCTTATTATTTATAAAACGATAATAAAAATCATTAACTAAATAACTAGCACCTAAATTTAATTGAGTTGACATAGTACTCATAAATGCTGCAATCAATGATGCTGCCACTAAACCTAAAAGTCCTGATGGCAATAGGCTTAGCATGGCTGGATAAGCAACATCATGACCCAATTTATCAGCTGGCAAATTTGGAAAGGCTTTTTCAATATCAGTAAGCTCTGGAAAAAT
>MDSY01118462.1_pt1 | contig 12522 bp, 9 predicted proteins | sample 811131 | NCBI WGS metagenome assembly MDSY01 (sample SAMN05326643, study PRJNA326480) | marine metagenome | isolation source: seawater | place: Atlantic Ocean: South West | collected 2010
AGGTACCCGCGCGCCGCGACCCGGAGCGCACGCCCACGGCGCGCACTTGGCGCGAGGGAGCGGAGCGCGCGGTGAGAGAGGGCCCGATGCACCGTCGGCTGAAGGTTTCCAATTCGTCTTCTCAGATCTCGGCCACGCGCCAGATGCCCAGCTTGCCGTCGATGTCCGGCCGCGGGCGTGCAACAAACATGATTTGATTCCTTAGGAACTACCTCCTCTCCGTTGTTTTTAATATAATTCTTCCCAAGCGATGGGATCGCTCGGCGTCGTGCTCGCCGCCTCGGCGGCTGTGAGCAGCGCGCTCACGGCGCTCCCTCCCGGGCTGGACGACTACACACGTGCGAGCGCCCGTGGCGGCGCCCTCTCCGCCATCCGCCGCTCCGCATCCGCGGCGATTGGCAGGGCGCTTGCCGCAGGCGTTGAGCACCTCGAGGTTGAGTTCCCTCCACTCATCGAGACCAAAGGACAGTTTGACGACTTCTCGAATGTGGAGGTGCTTGACACGAATCGCGACTTTGCCATGCAGCTTGCGCTCGAGAGCGAGATCGTCGCCAACGCCGCCGCCGACAAGCTCTGGCTCGTGTTCGCTGACGATGGCGAAGTGGAGCTCGCAGAAGAGGCGTGGCCGGGGCAGCTCTACGCGGCGGCGACGATCACCTCGATCGCCGCCGCAGTCAGCGGCGTCGGAGAGACGCCTCTCAAACCTTTTGGCGCATGGGCGGTCAGGTCAAAAGCGGAGGCGGCGGCGGTCAAGGCTAAGTCGGCTCCGGCGGCATCGCTCCATCTGTGTGTCCAGCCAGGCGATGGTGGGCCGATGGAGGATTGGCTCAACCTCGAGCTGCTCAAGAGGGATGAGACGCCGCTCATTTGTCTGAACGGGGCGCTCGATAAGGTCACGAGCGGATATTACTCCAACTTCTTGAACCCAAAGCTGGGCGAGTGCGCGGGTCGCTTCTATTCCAAGTTTGAGCAGGTGTACTATTGCAAACCCATCGGGTCGGGGAGGGGATGGCTATTTCGCTCATTCCCGGAGGAATGGCAGCTTCACAGGCAGACAAAGGAAGGGCTCGAGCTCGTCGAAACGTACGCAGAGCGACCCACGGCTGCCTCGTGTGTTGAGCGTCTCAAAAGGGCGTGAGTGAGTGAGTGTGCAAGTCGTCATTACAATTCATTACATCAGTACATACTGATAGATAGGACTTACACAGAAACAAGACACGCAGGCAAACAAGAGGTCACCCCTCCTAAGCGAGGAAGTTCCCTACCGAATTACCTTGATCAGACTCAGTCAGACAATGGCAAGGAAGGACTTATGTACCTTACCTTCGATTAGGTCCGTCCATCGCGTGGAATGGAAGCCTGCGCGGAGTCGTCGCGGCTGAGATGTGGCAGGTTTTGGGAGCGGATTGGCAAGCCACGCTACGTGCTCGCGCCCATGGTTGACCAATCCGAACAGTCCTTTCGTGTGCTCTGCAAACGTCACGGCGCCAACCTCGCAGTGACGCCAATGTTCTCCGCGCGCAGCTTTGTGCAGAAGAATTACCGCGAGCAGCATTTCGGGCCACACGAAGGGATGCATCCTGATGACCGCCCCCTACTCGTTCAATTTGCCGCGAATGATGCCCAGACGCTCCTTGCTGCCGCCAAGCATGTCGAAGGCCAATGCGACGGCGTCGACATCAACTTGGGCTGTCCGCAGAAGATCGCCAAGCGCGGCCACTTTGGTGCCTTCCTGCTGGAGGAGTGGCCCCTCTTACGCGAAATGGTGGGAACGCTGCACTGCCATCTCGACGTGCCCGTCACCTGCAAGATTCGGCTCCTATGGAGCGAGCAGCAGACGATCGAGCTCGCGAGGCAGCTGCAGGATGCCGGCGCATCTCTGCTCACTGTGCACGGGCGTACGCGTGAGCAGAAGGGGCGCGAGACTGGAGGAGTCGATTGGGATGGCATCCGCACCGTCAAGTCGGCCGTCTCGATCCCTGTGCTTGCCAACGGTGGGATCGAAACTATTTCAGATGCTGATCGGTGCATTGCGCATACTGGCTGTGACGGCGCGATGCTCGCGGAGGCTGCGCTTGAGAACCCGTCGGTCTTTGAGGGACATGTGACTGGTGACGACCAGGAATCGCTCTGCTTCGAGTACCTCGCGCTACAGGACCAATTTCCCGCCGACCATCGCACCGTCAAGCAACATCTCTTCACAATGCTTTACGGCGGGCTCCAGTCGAATCCTGACCTGCGTGGACGACTCCATCACGCACGTGGGCTCGAGCAGATGGAGGCGATTGTGCGTGAGCTGCGGGGGAGGCCGCGCACGCGCCTGGGCCCGCACTGCAATCGGCCTGGGAGTGAGTATACATCGTGGTACCACCGTCACAGGTGGGAGGTCTGGAAGCATCCGCAGGGTCGTGGGCACAACGTCTCCAAAGCGAGTGCGGTTGCCGAGTGGGTTGCGAAAGGTGAGAGTCAGGGTCAGGGTTGTGGCGGTGGTGGGATAGGAGAGAGGGACAACGACTTCGTGATGGAGCCCCTCTTCGACTAGTCGATCGAATGTCTCTACTCAGCCCTTGCAATCTACCAGTGACCGAGGTGCTTTATACGCGATATATTTGGATATATATATTATTAAAGATTCAATTTTAATTTGAATTATTGGCTTCGAGACCTCGTCTATCGGCTTCAAGTTCAACCCGGCTGACAGTGTACGCACCTAGGCATCACGCACTCACACTGTCACCAATTGAATGGCAGTACTTGCCGGAATACTTCTTGTTGCGGAGACGGCTCATCACGCCCACTCAACGGCGGCGTGGTCGAGCAGAAAGCGTAGCGTCGTATCACGCATGTACTCAGCCTCGAACCTCTCCCTGAGCTGAGCGTCCTCCCGATCGAGCTCGACGTTATGCGTCTTCTTGAACTCGACCCAGTACATGTTGAAGTTATCGTCAACGGCCTGCGGATCGGGCTTGACCCCCTCAGTGTCGGCGACCGCCTGCAGCGCAAACGAGAGCGCCATCGCACGCTCGATGGCATCGCCCTCCTTGGCCATGTAGCTCTGGAAGGCCTCCCAGCTCAGGAGCGATGCGGCCTCCTTGCGGAGAGACTCATCATCGGGTGCTGCGGCGGCGGCATCGCGCGCGCGGGTGCACACGGCGCTATACTGCTGGCGGCCGCGCTCGACCAGCAGCGTCTGCGGCACCTCGATCGAAAGCGCCTCGAGGAGCGCCGCCTCGACAGCCAAGTACGCCTTGGCGTCACCCTCGATGGCGCTCTCTCGTTTCAGCCGGTCGCGGACCATGGTGTCAAGCGCCTCGAAGGTGAGGCCGTCTGCGACACGAGTCGCTAGCGCATCATCCAGATCCGGCAGCTCGCCGTCCTCGAGTGGGTACCGTGCGCGCAACTCGTCCCAGACCTGCTGGAGCTTGGTCTCATTATGTGCCGGTCGGGGCAACGTGAGAGGGAGGGCCATGTACTGCTCGCGGCGGAGCGAGAGCGCGGGCCAGGCGTCCGAGCGCATCTGTAGCCGCAGCAACTCGCCAGGTACGAAACGGGAGAGCAGCGCCGCCGGGCCCTCCTCGTGCAGGCTCGCCTCTCCGATGAGCTCTTTGGTAATATCCTCGCGCGCTGCAAGCGCCTCGGGGACGGTGCCCGAGAGGAGGGTGGAGAGCGCTTCGGCGCGCAGCTCCTCGTCGGTTGGAGTTCCCTCAAACGCACCCGCGTCCGCGTCCGCCTTGACCAAAGCGTACGCCTCTGCGGTCGACTCGGAGGAGATCTCGATCTCGAGCAGGCGCGCGCTCTGTGGCAGCGGGCTCACGGCGATGCTCACGCCCGCGGCGGCACAAAGCTGGACCTCCTGCGTGCGCTCACCACCGGTCGAACGCATCGGCGCGCCCGCCGGCAAGAGGGCCACGCTCAGCGGGAGCACAATCGATAGCAGCGTCGGCAAGTTCCGCATCGCGGCGTTCGGCAGCTTTCGACGTCGAGATGAGCCCCGTGATGTCTACGCTAATTCCTACTCGTAGTGTGCACTGGTACATACAGAGGTTCCTAGTGTACATGTGGTAGAAAATAGAGTCTGGCCGTGAAAAAATTGCCGCTCGGGGCGATGCAGGCTTTCGCCAAGCAAGCGCCGTTGTCGACGAGCCAGCAAGAGGTGCTGCGCCATCTGGAGGCGTGGGCTCAGAGCGAGCAGCGCATACCCGAAGACGACGCCTCGCTCGTCGAGCGTCGCTACAGCGTACGCGCCGCGCCATCGAGCGGCGCGCTCGAGCTCGTCGCACACACCGACGGCGCTGCTGGCGAGGCATTGGGCTCCGAGGCAGGCGGCAGAGTCAAGGGGCCGCTCACACTGGCACCCGTGACCAACAGCTTCGAGCTCGAGGCGGTGGGTCTTGCCGCAGAGGGCGCGATCCTCGACGAGGAAGGTGCTGCCGACGACGCGGCGCTCGACTGGCTCCGCAGCCAGGAGCGTTGCTGTGAATCATTGGGTGCACAGGCTACGGCGATTCGCGAGGCTCTGGAGCTCGAGCAGCAGCGCTGCGCCGCCGTGCGCGAAGAGAGCCGCCCCGCGATTGCCAGCTTCGAGACGGAGATGCGCAAGAAGGCGCACGACGCCGCCTTGACGGAAGCGCTCGAATCTCAGCTCAAGCCTATTCGTGAGGCGCGTCGCGTGGCGGCGCTGCTGGAGGCGAGTGTGCTGGAGCCTGCGAGTGAGCACATCGCCACCCACGCCCTCGTCCACGCGCTTGCCACGCTCGACGACTCTCACAGGCACGTGAGCGCACACTTGGATTGGAAGGAATCTCAGGCGAATCTCGCAGAGATACACCAGCTGCGTTGCCGCGCACTGCGTGCGGTCGCCACGCAGCAGATCGCGAAGCCGATCGCAGTGCTCACGGCGACGATCCTCCAAGAGCGAACACACGAAAAGGCCACCAATCGCAATGCTGCAGCCGCAGCTAGTGCCGCTGAGGGCGCCGACCCGCCCGCCGCCGATGGAGCCAATGCGCCCGATCCAGCGGGTGCCACAGCCGCCGCCGCCAGCACCACTGCCGCCTCCGCCATCTCTACTCAGCACATTGTGGGCGGCATCGACTTCCGCTTCCAGTCGCTGGCACTCCAGCTGCGTCCGTGGGTGCGTGAGCTTGAGCAGCGCGCTGCCGACCACGCCGACTGCGAGGCCATTCTGAGCAGCGCAAAGCTCAACTATTGGACGTCGCGTCGTTCGATCTGCGCTGTGCCGCTTGGTGAGTCGCTGAGTATGCTGCTCGCTGAGGTGACCACGCCCGGGGCGGGCGTGCGCGACTGCTGCCTACACGCCGCGCGCTGCTTACGCACCGAGGCACTGCTCTGCCTCGCCTTCTTCGAGCCGCCGTCGGCAGCGGCGATCAAAGCCGGTGCTGCGGCGGTGCGCGTCGGCGGCGGGCGGGGCTGGAGCTCTGCGAGCAGGGGTGCGTGGGATGGCGGCCGCGAGCTCACCGGGGAGGGCGGCGCTATGTTGGCGCAGCTCGAGGCGCTCGGCTATCAGCTGTATGACGCGCTTAGACCTCTCGTGCTAAAGCAGCAGGATCTGGACCCCCTGTGTGAGATGATTCATGTGCTGGTGGACGAGATACAATCTGCGGTGGAGACATCTGGAACCGGTGGTCCCACGACCACCGGCGGCCAGGTCGCCGCCCTCGCCCTCGAGGCGGTGCTCGGTAGGCTACTCGCCGACGCTCGAGAACGGCTCACCTTCCGAGTACAGCTCTATTTACGGGATCGTATCTCGAAGCACAAGCACAGCGCTGAGGCACTGGGTCCGTTCGTCGTCGCAGAGGCATCGGAATCCTCTGGATCGTCCGCCACCAGCCGCGCACCACCGAAGACGCCCTCCGTCCTCCCCATGCCGTCACTCCTCCAAGAAGGAGAGACGGCGATAGACGCGACAAGCGCGACGAGCGCGAGACGGCATCCCGAGCCCGTCGATGCGGCGGGCGCCACGGCTACAGAGGGTGTGGCGACTCCGACAGCGTCGCGCGCCGCTGGAGAGCCCTCGAGTGGTGACGCCTCGTCCGCTCATCCCAACGCGGCCGAGGCGATCTCGACCAAGGCTACCTCGAGAGGGCTCACCACTTCTTCCTCGGGATGGTACCCGACCGTCCAGTACACTCTCGTCTGCCTTGCCAAGGTGTACCGCTGCCTCCCGCGCGCCGTCTTCCAGGGGCTCTCGCAGGAGCTCCTCAGCGAGTGCACCGCATCGCTCCTCCACGCCGGCGCCGCCGTCGCACGCGCAAGCAGTCGCCGCCACCAACAGCTCTTCCTCATCTCGCAGATGCTCGCGCTGCGCGAGCAGATCGCGCCGTTCGATTCGGACTTTGCGGTCACGCACAAGGCGCTCGACTTCTCGCACACGCGCGAGGCCATCAGGGGGCTCGCCTCCCGCCGCCAAACCATCGGTGGCCTCGGCGCAGTCTTCGAGCTCTTTCAGCGAGGCGCGCCGTCTCTCGTTGAGAGCCACCTGAATGCAAAGGCCGGGCTCGACTCGGAGCTCAAGCACGCATGCGAGCGCTTCATCGTGGAGGTGTCTGAGCCGGTGACGGCGCCACTGCTTGCCTTCTTGCCCGAGTCGCTCCAGAGGGCTGGCGCCATCCCCGCTGCGACGCCCTCGGCGCGACCGCCGATGCCATCGGCGGCGGCGATCGAACAAGGATTCGTCAAAGCGGAGCGCGCCATCGCGGAGGTGGTCCAACCGGCGCACCGGCTGCTCAGTCTCTACCTTCCGGAGAAGAGCACGCAGGCGATCCTATTCGGCCCGATCAAGACCGCGCTCCTCGAAGCGCTCGGACTGTTGCAGACGCTCTTCAACGTGGTTGGCGGCCACCAAGCCGAGCAGCAGCGGTTACTGACGATTGCGGCGCAGCTGGAGCCGCTCCCTCCTGCGGACGCTCCACACAGCCTAGCCGACGCAGATCAGATGGAGGGTGCTAGTAGTGCCTAGCTTGGTGTAGTCCCCTTAATATTTATGTGTACGAGTAATGTGATATTGATATATCTATTAGAATTAGGAACTTCTCAGATTAGAATTACATATACTATGATATAAAAATAACGGGGGGCTATAGAAGTAGAATATATTATGATATTCTTAAATTGATTGTTAGTTAATATTGATGAAACATAGAGAGTTTGTAGTTTGAGTTTCGAGAATACCATGCACTACTAGCCATACGCATATGACAACCAATCAAATCGCTCACTAACACTTACACTATCACCATCGTCGTCCTCCCCCCCCCTGGACTGCTCGGAATCTGTCCGCGTGAGGTTTCGTAGGGCTTCGCTCCCCAGCAAGCCTTCGCGGCCGCGCCATCATATCCAAAGTGATCCAAGGGGCCACTGGCGGAGTATTCCCCCCGACAACAGAGGCGGGGCGTGGCGATGCCACCGCTCCTCGATGTCTATCCGCGTCGGTCAACCTCTCTCGGCCAGGGCAAGCGCAAGCATCCACGCGCTCGGGCTCTACATGTGCCTCCGAAGCTGCATTTGCCTCCGGGGCGGCGGCCGCTAAAGCTGCCGCATAAGCCTTCGCGTAAGCCCTCTTGTGCGCCTCGATTGACGAGTCCAATGCATCCCAGTTCGTCGCACATAGTGCGAGCGAGGCTGGGCTGGCTGGAGGCGAAGCTGGGCTGGCTGCAGAAGAAGCTGGGCTGGCTGCAGATGAAGCTGAGCTGGCTGCAGACGAAGCTGGGCTGGCTGCAGACGAAGCTGGGCTGGCCGCAAGCGAGGCAGGGCTGCTTTTTGGCGAGGCTAGGCTGTCTTGAACTTCATCCTCATATTTGCCGGCTGGGGCTTGACATCGAAACGGTGCCCGCGGAGGTTGAAAGGTTGAGGTTGAAACTTCTGAGGCTGGTGCGAATTCTGACTGCGTTCCAACTCCTGAGCGCGGCCCTCCCGCCTCACACATTCTCGCCACCTCGTCGGCGTCGTCGACGCGTGTCACCGGACGGTACAGTCCGCCTTGGACGCCACGCAGCAAGGGAAAGAAACACCTCCTGCAGCGAGCGAGGCACCACAACGCGGCAAGGAGTGCGACGAGCGGTGCCCAGCTTAGCTTGTCCCAGCTTACATGTCGAGGAGTGGCAGCCTCCGAGTCGCCAGGCTGGTGCATCACGCAGCTCGCTGCTGGCTGCTGTGGCGTCGCTGCGCCACCAGCCCGCCCGCCTCGAGCCATGATGAGGAGTCCGTCACACCAGACGGAGGCCTGGCGTTTGGTCAGCAACGGAAGTTGGAGCTTGAGCTCATGCTGCTGTGCGACTGCGCTCGCCTCCGAGGGCAGTGCTGTGGCTCCGTCGCAGTGCTCGAGGTGGAAGTGCGCACCGCGCCACGAGAGAGAGATGATGGCGCCGCTGAGGTGCGCACCCTCCGCGTGCAGCGAGATGCCCGCGAGTACGTCCACCTGCACCGTGATGTCGCACGGCACAATACGGCCGCGGCCCTTGCCGTGGTGGCTCAGGCTCATCGCCGACTTCGGCGGGATTTATCGCGTTTCGAATCGTAGGAACCTAGTATCTCGTAATACAAAGTATTGAACAGGAGGAAAATTATCGTCGGCGGGGAAAGCGGTCGGCAGCTGGCGCTGGCTCCATGTGGCTCCGCGTGGTCGTATCAACGTGCGCCCTCGCGTGTGCCGCAGCGAGCGCGTCGGCGGCACTCCCCACCTGGGCCACCTCGGCGGCGCTATCCGCCACGCACGCCACACGCCACGCACGCGGCGCACGCGGCGCACGCGGCGCACGCCGCGCACGCGGCGCACGCGGCGCACGCGGCGCACGCGGCGCGGCGCCTCGCGCGCGCAACTGCGAGGCCGACTGCCACGGCCGCGGCGTCTGCAACCGCCTCACCGGCGTCTGCGCGTGCCGCGTGGGCTTCAATGGCTCATCATGTGCCACCCGTAACCCTCGGCCTTGCAATGGTCCGAAAGACGGTCTGTGGATTGCCTCTCACTGCGCTGGCGAGTGCGACGAGGAGCGTGGCTGGTGCTGGTGTCCCGGCAAGGTTCACCAACGTCCGATGGGCGAACACTGCCAGCCGTCGCATATGCCACTCTCGGCATTCGCCGCGCTTGGTCTGCCGCCGCATCTCGACCAGGGGCTGCTCCTCGCTGGCAGTGCTCCTTCGCTCCCACTGCCTCAGTGGAGCGACAGGAGTGCCGCCGATCGCGAGCTGGCGCGGCGGAAGAGCGACTTCGAGTCCGCTCGCCGTCGGATGTATCGGGACCCAGAGGAGGCACGGCGCACGCGGGAGCGCTTCTGGCACGGGGTCGATGGTACGGCGACTGAGCTGTCCGCCGAGCCACTCTTCACGAAGGCCTCCGCTCGTGGTACGCATCCGCCATGGGAGTTGTTGCCGAACGCGTCGGCAGCGGCGCGGGCAAAGCGAGGCTCTAGCGGCGGCTCGGCATCGCCCGCGTGGTGTGAGGCTCGGCGTGGAGAGAAACCTCTCCACTCATGCGGGTGCAGCTTTCCGGGTCTTCATGGCGCGCTCTGTGAGTCGCGCCACGAGGTATTTTGCCTGAACCAGTGCGCCGGCCACGGACGGTGCGACAGTTTCGGTGGCCATTGCCACTGCGATCGGGGATACTTCGGAGTCGACTGCTCGATGACGACCGAAGAAGTGGCGCTCAGCGACGGGAGAGTCAAGAAAGTGGTCCGGCTGCACGAGGCTCACGCCGCACGGCGCACGCGCGCACCCGCGACGCCTCGCATCTACGTGTACGAGCTCCCGGAGCACACGACGCACATCCTCCAATATGCGGCGGCGCAGCAGCTCTGCGCGCCGCGCCACTTCGACTCGGCAAACCGTACCGTATGGAACAACGGCTATGCGTATACGGTCGACGTTGCGCTACACGAGTGGTTGCTGCGCTCGGCCCACCGCACTGTCAACGCAAAGGAGGCGGACTTCTTCTTCGTGCCAGTGTACCTCTCGTGCTTGATCCTCCCCGTGTTTGATTACGTCGGCCCCGCATCCTACATGAGTGGCTTCCCGATGCGTCCGGTGACGGCGATGCGCGCGGCCAAGGACGCCTTGGAGCAGGTGAAGGCGCTACCCTACTGGGCGCGCTCGGGGGGGAGGGATCACCTCTTCCTCTTCTCGCACGACGAGGGCGGCTGCTGGGCGCCCGCGGAGATCGCACGAGACGCCGTGCTCCTCACGCATTGGGGACGCACCGACGCGCACCCCGACTCCTCTTCGCGATACATGGCGGACAATTGGCGTGTTGACTGGCGCACCGACATTCGCGCCCCTTCTGGGAAGCGATGGAGCTTCCCCGGCGGCTCGTTGGCGATGATCGGCGACCATCCGTGCTTCGACCCACGGAAGGATCTGGTCATCCCCGTCTTTCGCCCCCCGTCCCACTATGCAGACTCGCCGTGGCTGCGCTCGGCCGGCACGCCGACAGTGGAGCGGAGCACGCTCGCGTACTTCTCAGGCAACCTCGCAGAGAGAGAGCCTCTCAAGTACGCGCGTGGCATCCGACACCGGCTCCGCGAATCCTTCTCGCGACGCCCGGGCTGGGTACTCGTCCGCGACCGCGGCCACCGGTACTCTAACGACCTCGCGAGCGCCGAGTTTTGTATCGTGCCGCCAGGCGGCGACGGCTGGTCGTCTCGCGTTGACGACGCGGTGAGGCACGGCTGTATCCCAGTCATCATCATGGACGGCGTCCAGATGCCCTTCGAGGGCCAAATCGATTATGACGCCTTTGCGCTCCGTGTGGCCGAACGTGACGTCGAGCGCCTCGACCACATCCTGCGCGCCGTGCCCAAGCGGCGCAGGAAGAAAATGCGTGAGGCGATGAGCAGACACTGGCTACGGTTCACGTACGCGCGCGCCATCCTGGACGATCTCTCGGATGAGTCCGGCACCGTGGCTCCCGCGAGCGCTGAGCCGGGCAAGACCCTCGCCCATAATGTCCGGTCTGGGTACCTGCCCCGAGCCGAGCTGCCTCGCGCGAGCGTCGGCTCTTCTGCGCTGCACGCGTTGCGCCTCTCGCTCACGGGTTGCGTCGACTGCTCCTCTAGCCCGATTGTCGGCGAGATGAAGCTGCACGATGCGACAGATACCATCATGAACGCACTCGCAAAGCGGCTGCCCCACCCGTGGCAGAAGTCCACAAATGAGACACAGATAGAGATACAAAGCAGAGAATCCGTCGGATCGAGGAACCGTCATATGTTATTTCAATAATTAAATGCATGTAGAGGGTTCCTATACTAATACAAAATACTAAGAAATTAGTAGAAATTAGAACTAATACCTGAAGGCATCAAGTTCAATCGATGCATCAGCACTAATTTCACTGCATATCATTCGCACAGTATCAAATATTGTCTACAATTGGTACGTGTCGTGCCAGCACCATCACTGACTCAAGTGTCAAGTATGGATACAGCAACCACCGGGCCTTTGCCGAGGCCAAGCCTAGAGAGGGGTTCATGATACAGAGAGATGCGCGCTAGCTGCGCTGCAAGAATGGATTTTTGGAGCTCACACTCTCCTCGGCAGCAGGCGGCCCCGCATACGGCGAATTAAAGTCCATTTCGCTCACTCCAGTCAGCTGGAAGCCATTGGGCGTCACGGTGCCATCTACGTTGGAGCCGGCGCCGCGCTCCTTGACGATCTGGAGTGTATGGATGACACCCATCGCCGCAAGGCAGAGCGCCGCCACGTTGTTCACCCCCCAGGGCTGCACCCAGTTGCTCGAGTGTCCTTCGGGACCGATGAAGAAGACGAGTGCGCCGACTCCAAGGTAGAACATCCCCTTCCCCCGCTGGAGCGTCATGAACTTGAGGTAGATGTCTATCCACTCGTACGCGTACGCAATGTACTCCCATCGCTCGCTCTTCTGCAGCTCAACGACCACGACCATCACTCCGAAGACGATTGCGTAAAAAGAGCCGATCACGTACGCGAAGCCGCCGCCGAAAAGCATGGCAGTGGTCCCGAGCACACCTGCGCGCGAGAGAGAGAGAAGGCGGCACACACGTGAGCGGCGCCAGCGCGGGCCTTGCGAGTGAGCGGCGCCAGCGCGGGCCTTGCGAGAGTGCTGCGGCAGCCGATCGCGAGAGGCAGTGGGCAGCGAGCAAGTGGTGGGCAGTCAGCAGGTGGGTAGTCTGCAAATGGGCAGGCTGGCGGTGTGATGCCACCTCCGATGAGGAGGAAGACTCCAGAGAGGAGCGAGCCGAGTTTGAGGAGGAGGTGCGGGGTCAAGTAGATGTCGGCATCTGCCAGCCGCTTGTTCACCTCCCGCAAGGAGTCCTTGGCGAACTCAGCTGCCATTGCAGTCGGCGCCGACTTGGCGTGCGGATCCTAGACTCGGGGGTCTATTCTTAGAAATGATTGTGTACACTTCGTACGTACATAGTAGTAGTCGTGCAGTGTTAGTGTAACACTGGTAGCAGGTAAGGTAGTGATACACCAGGTATCGAGTAACACTACGTAAGTAGTAAGTAGTCTAAGTCTACACTTTTAATCTAC
>MDSY01153703.1_pt1 | contig 12521 bp, 12 predicted proteins | sample 811131 | NCBI WGS metagenome assembly MDSY01 (sample SAMN05326643, study PRJNA326480) | marine metagenome | isolation source: seawater | place: Atlantic Ocean: South West | collected 2010
ATATTACCAATAGGACAATATACAGCTTCAATATTATGAGAATTATTCAAACTTTTTAACAAAGACAGGTCTCCTAAAACTGGCTTACCAAGAATCAGTGTTCCGTGCAAAGAAACATCATCATCTAAAAATCCAATAATATTAACTTTCTCCTTCTGTTCATTTATATAATTTAAAAGAACATAACTATAATTTCCAGCACCAATTATTACACAATTCATCTAATTCATTCCGTTAAATTTAACCATTGTTGTTTTTTTACTAGCATTAATGTTTTTTGCTAATATTGTATTGCGAAAAGTTTTAATCAGTATCTGAAGATCCAGTTTAAAGTTTACATTTTCAACATAATACAAATCATATTCAAATTTTTGAGACCAACTTAATGAATTTCTACCATTAATCTGAGCCCAACCTGTAATACCGGGTCGAATATCGTGCCTCCTTTTTTGAACATTATCATACAATGGAAGGTATTCTTGTAAAAGAGGTCTTGGTCCAATTAAACTCATTTCACCTTTTATAATATTAATTAATTGGGGTATTTCATCTAACGACAACTTTCTTATAATTTTACCAACGGTAGTAATTCTTTCGCTATTTGGTAATAAAACACCATCTATATTTTTGTTGTCATTCATTGTCTTAAATTTAATAATCTTAAACAATTGTCGATTTTTACCCGGTCTTAATTGAAAAAAAAATGGATTCCCTAAGTTCACTACGGAAAGTAAAATGATTAATAAAACAAACATTGGCAACAAAATAATAATACCTATAAATGCAAACACAAAATCAAATATTCTTTTAATTATATCTTTATAGATCATAAATTCTTTTTGTGAAATTCCAACCATTTTTGAGTAATCATTTCTGAAGAAAAATTATCTATTACATATTTTCTTCCTCCTTTTCCTAGTTTCTCTCTTAATTTCAAGTTATTTACTAAAGTTTCCATTTGTAAAAATAACGATTCTACACTCGAAACTTTATGACGCAAACCTGTTACATTATCAATTATAGTCTCCATTAAGCCATAGGTATCACTACATATTACAGGTTTTTCAAGTAAAGAAGCTTCAATTACACTTGTACCAAAACCTTCCCGGTAACTAGGCAAGCAAAATATATCACAAGCCTGTAATAATCGTTCTGGAGTTGGTGTTTCTCCATAAAATATTATAGAATCATTATTCTCTACTTTTTTTTTCACAACTGGGATCATATTTCCTTCATCCCGGCCAACTATTAATAAGCGAACATTTAAATGTTTTTTTTGCAATCTATTAAAGGAATCCGCCAATTCATTAATTCCTTTATCTAAATTCATTCTTCCCAAAAACATAAATACCACTTCACTTTCTTGAATACCTAGTTCATCTCTAACTTCGCTTTTTACGCTTTCATTTGGCACAAAACGGTTTGTATCAACCCCACTAATAGAGCCTTTACCTAGCACAAACGAATTTGCATCTTTCACAATTGAATTCTTAATTAAAAACTGCCGTTGTGACTCTCCATCTACTAAAATATCTGTGGCATTCCAAACAATAAAACGATCTAACAACATTAACATTCTTTTAAATAAACCTGTTTTAGTATGCCAAACCTGCCCCGTAAAAATATGAATACGCTTTTTTATACCAGCTAAACGAGATGCAAACCCACCCAATAAACCTGCTTTGGGAGTAACTGTATGTACAATATCAAATTTCATTTCTTTAAAATAGGATCGTAATGATATCAAAGCTTTTACATCATTAAGCAAATTTATTTCTCTTGGTATTGGAATATCTTTTATTTCTTTTAAAGGCAATGAGTTGAAAATAGATGGACTCTCGTTTTCAAAATTAGCCACCAAATAAACATCATAATAAATTGCTAAAGCTCTTATATGATTTTGAAGAAAGGCCCTTACGGTTTTAGGTGAGGAAACAACAAAACATATTTTCTTTTTAGGTAATAGATTTACTTTCTCATTTTTAGCATTATTCATAGCTCTTTTTTTTCTCAAAATAGTCAATAGTATTTTGCACTCCTTTTTCAATACCTATGCTTTCTACCTTTAAGTTGATAGAGTTGACTTTACTTGGTGAATAGTAACAATTTCGAACAATTGCTTTAACTCTTTTCCTAGATATGGGAAGATTCACCTTGAGATACTTTTGCAGCAGTTCTGCAATATAACCAATAATAATACCAATATGATATGGAATGAAGTACCTATATTTAGGTAACCTTAGCTTGTCAGTAATATATTCAGTAAACTCACTTAAAGATGTGCATTCATGATTTATTATGAATGTCTCATTGTATTGATTCGAAAATGAAACACTAGTAATGTATTCAATGAAATCCTTAATGTATAAAAAATTAACTGGATTTTTTCCATTTCCTATTTGGACGTATCTTTTCGATTTGATAACTTTCACAAAGTCATAAAAGCTACCAAGATGTTCCTCCCCGAAAAGGGCAGTAGGTCTATAAATAATATATTCGATTTTAGATTCAGCTATTAATTTTAATTGATTTTCACCTTCCAACTTTGAAATGCCATATTTTGATATAGGACTACCATTCGTCTCATCAATTACAATTTTGTTGTCAATATTTACTTCTCCGGCAGCGATGCTACTAATGTAAATGAATTTACTTACGTTTGCTTTTATTGCTGACTTGACAATTGAAGCAGTTGCTTCAACATTAACTTCATATAAATTATTGCTTTCAGATAATTCTGCAGCAAGATGAAAAATGTATTCAACATCTTGCATTTCTTGAAATAAATTATCTTTTGTGATATCCGCTTGTACCCATTTAATATTACTTTGGCTTTTATGTATATTTCGTGAAATAGCAATTATAGAGAAATCCATTGACAACAACTTCTGAATTAGGTGTTTTCCAACAAAACCGCTTGCCCCAGTGACTAAAATCTTATTCTTCATTTATATTAATTGTTTAAAAGGTTTTTGATACGGCAAAACAGTAAATAAACAAATTCACAATTTGCGAATAACCTGTAAATATTCTGTTTACTTGAATCAGTTCTATTTACCACCGGGTATAAACCCCTGGACTGAAGTTGAACAATAATGTTTTTTTGTTTTTTTATATTTCCAGAATAATGCATAGAACGGTTAAGCAGACTAATTGTAAGGTTACTTATACGTTTTTGAAGTCTTGGCTTGGCAACGGAATCTTCCGGATAATTATTTTTCACAAAGTCGTTTATAATAGTTATCACTTCAAGCATGTCATCCATCATCTTATATTGTTTCTCTGGACTTACATCTCTAGTTATAGAACCTTGAGTACTCACAAAATGAGCACAGACGACAGGAGTAGCCATTACACGTTTTGCATATAAAAAAACACGAGTATTAAACTCAATATCTTCAATAAACACTCTTTCTAAGAAACGAAGCTTATTGTGTTTTAGTAAGCTTGTTGCATATAGTTTATTACATGCCGAAACCATATAATTAATCGATGCCTGGTATTTTTGTCCTGTCAACGGCTTACCATGACCTGTTTTACTTTTTCGATAAATTACAGATCCTTGAGAAGTTACTCCTTCTGATCCAAATTCAAGTATGTCTAAATTATATTTAATGGCCTGTTTGTACAAAAATTCTAGTTTATTTGGAAGAAGATAATCATCAGCATCTAAAAAAATAATATATCTACCTTTTGCATTATCTATACCCGTATTCCTTGCTCCTCCTAGTCCTTTATTTTTTTGTGAAATAATTTTAACATTAGTTCTATTCTTCGTCAATAAAGTTGCAACTTCCACGCTATTATCAGGAGAGCCATCATTCACTAGAATTATTTCAAATTTACTTTCGTCAATGTCTTGATCATAAACTGAGTTAATGCAGCGTTCCAAATATTCCGCAATATTATACATGGGAATAATTATAGAAAAATTAGTCATTTTTATTTTATTTTAAAAGGAACAATAGATAGGTAAATCCAAAGTAAACCAATATGGTATACGCCAACACTTTTTGCTGCTTTTTAAAAAATTGTTTTTTAAAAAACGGATAAAAAATAACCACTGCCATTAAGAACCATGATAAATAGGAAAAACGGTTGGAGAAATTGCTACGGATTACCAATATCCAAAATGAATTTGCAACTACATATATATTAAATATTTGAATGTAGATTTTATCATTAAATTTTTTCTTTATAATAAAGTAATAACCTGTATAAACAGCTGCTGAACTGTATATTAAAAAATCCCATCGAAAACCGGTGTAAGTAAAAGAATCATTATTTATATTACCCTGAGTTAAATACCTTGTTCTATCTTCTTCAAAACCTAGGGATCCAAAAAATACTTCAAAAACACTACCTAAAGCTAATGATAAAGAAATACATAACAACCACCCTAATAAATAATGTTTGGGGTTTGTATAAAATAAGGTTAATACAAATGCTACTATAGGAATGATTAAGCTACCATGTATAAAATAAGAAATTACTAATAGTCCATATTTTAAATACTTCTTATCATATAATGAAATAGCCAATACAAAAATAGAAGTAGCAATTCCATTACGAATACCGTTTACGCCATAACTCCAAAATGAAAAGGAGCAGATAAACATAAGAAATAAAAAATAGTTACCAACACCCAACCATTTCTTGCACGCTATATATAATGGCAGTGTATATATTATGACACAAAGAAAAAAATATTGAGTTGAAGTCATAATACCACTACATGTTTTTGTAAACAATTGCCAAAGAATATCATAATCTAAAAACACCTTTATACTTCCTGAAGCATAAGCGTCAAAGAAAGCATTGTATGTTCCCATATCAACAAAAATAGCATCTAGAGGTCTTAATCCAATATATAGAAAAGTAAATACTAATAATAATAAAGATGCATATTCCTTGTTTTTAGGATTAAGTATCACATATTTTTTTGTTCGCAATTGAATAATAGCTCGTAAAACTAAAATTAATAGAATAGTATACCATATTTGCTCATAATATTCTGCTGGTATAAGATTAATCATGTTAAAAAAAATTCTATTAAGTTAGAGATTTAAACAACTCATCCCATTCCTTTAGGATTGTTTTTGGTGAAAACCTTTGTACATTATCCGCTGCTGCCTTGCCCATTTTAGTCCTTAATTCTTTATTGTCAATTAATTTTATAACTGATTCTGCAAATTCCTTAATTGAGCCATTTTTAATTAAGAAACCATCCTTTCCATTTTTAATAATGTCAGCAGGACCATGTGGACAGTTAAATGAAACACAGGGTACACCAAAACTCATAGCTTCAATTAACACCATACCAAAACCTTCAAAACGTGAGCTCATTACATAAATTGAGGCTTCTTTATATTTGCTTTGAATATCCTTAACAGGTGGACAAAATAATACTGATGTTGAAACTTTTAACTCCTTTGCCATATTTTCCAATCCTAACCTAGGCTCTAAATTACCATATATTTCTAATTTCCAATTTGGATACCTTTTGTAAACTATTTCCCAACTCTTTAATAACCGATCATAGCCTTTTTGAAAACTTTGTTTTCCAACAGACAATATTTTTTTATTCATTAAAGATGATTTTTCATCTGTAGTAAATGGTAACGGATTTGGAATCACCAATATGTTGGTTAAGTTCCATTCTTTTAAATTCCCATTTGTCAAGACAATAAATTTGTCAAATTTACGTGCTCCATAGTTCATTATCCAATACTTAAAATTTAATTCCAATTTTTTTAAAAAAGTATTATTTGATTTATTTTCTACTTGTTTTGAAACATGCCTTTCATAAATAACCGGAATTTTCTTGCCAAATAGTATTGGAAACAGCATGCCTTTTAAACCGTCATCGCAAACAGAAATTACATCAGGTTTTATCTTTTTTAAAATCTCTTTAATCCCTTTCCTATAACATGAAAAATAGCTTATTGGAGTTCCAGATACTTTTATATCATATAACACTATTTTTGGACTAAAATTATAAAACAATTCCTCGCCTCCTGAATTTAATGTTAAAATATTTACTTCATAATTAAACTTTTCTGCCAAATAACTGGCTTTTACGGCTAAAACTCGTTCTAAACCACCTGAACCATGAATACCGTTTGTAATATAAAGTAGTTTCATCTAATATTATTGTTTCTTATTTGAATTTAATTTAAGCTAATTTATTAATAATAAGTACTTATTTCGATATCGCTCAATCAACTCTTCTTCATTTTATTCTTTTCTGCTTTTAATACTTCCAAATATTTTATTCCATACTTTAAATCTGGCTCCATGTAATTACCCTCTGCCCATTCATTCCATGATTTAATAAAACATATTTGATTTTCTTTTGGTTTTTCTTTCATAACATTAAAAACATTTTTCAAATGTTTAGCAAAATATTCTGGAGTTGAATTATGCAAGAGAAAACCTTTTTTTCCACTTCTAGGGGTATGGTCCCAATTAGGTACTATGGTAGGATAAACATTCTGTACTTTGTCAAAATTAGTATTAGTGAAGTAATTAACAGCTTTCGAATATTCTTCTTTTAACGAACTTTGAAAAATTGTTCTCCAGGCTTTTGCAATAACACGCTTAATTTTATTTTTTTGTTGTAAAACATTATGTATTCTTACTGCATTAATTGCATTAAAGCCTTTACTTAATATGGTAGATTTATCATTTTCTGAATTTTGAGTCTGCCCTATAAAATGGAAACCATTTATACCGTTTTCTAATCCTAGCTTTTGCCAAACTTTTATAAAATTGGCAACATCTGGAAATTTTAATGGCTCATATATCATAAACGCTGGCTTACCATCAATTTTGATATATCTTTTATCTTTAAAAGAATCCAATAACGAATAAAAATGTTCTTCATATTCTTTCTCATTTCCGTAAACCTGTTCTATTAATAATTTCTTTTTTGAGACTCCATTATAATCCCAAAATTTTGAATGCCAACTTTCATTAGCCCAACATAACATAAAGGGAAAGTCGGGTTCGCCAGACTTTAAAACTTCGTTAAAAGGTCTTTCTAATAACCGTTTACCATTGCCAAACCAATAATGATAATAACAGAAGCCATCAACACCATATTGCTTAGCTAATTCAGCTTGTGCTATTCTAGTCTCAGGAAGTCTCAAATCATAATAACCTAAATCGGCCGGTACTCGAGGTTGGTAATGTCCTTTAAACAATTGTTTTGCTCTCCCCACGTTGGTCCATTCTGTGAAACCTTTTCCCCACCATTCGTCATTTTCAGGAATTGGGTGATATTGTGGTAGGTAAAATGCAATTACTTTAGGATTAGTCTTTGAATTGGAATTCATACTATTTTATAAATTTCTATTGTATTATTATTTTTAATAAATCTTTTTTTCAGCGTCTAATTTTGGATTATTTAAAATACATTATTTGATATTTATGGTCTGTTTTCCTGAACCTTGGATTCCAGCGCCAGTTCTCACCAAGGCTTTTAATATAGTCAATTGTCTTACCATTTTTCCAAAGGATGAATGGTAAACTAAGTTGGTCGCGCATTGTATATTTGTTTACATGTTCCCACCATTCTTTCATCAAGTCGTAACATTCTTTATTGCTATGGTCACGATAGATGATAGAAAACTCCCTCATACCGAAATGTTCAGAAAATCCAGCCTGTCGATAATCAGTCAACTGAATCTTCGCTCCACCCGCAGGCAGACGTCCCTGAAAAATCATATAACGAGCCTCTGTGTAGATGCAATCATGAATTGGGTTAGAATATGTTGCCATTGGGCTACCCTCTGACATAATTGCCACTGGATACATATCAGCAATCAGATTTACATTACCATCCACCCAAATAGAAAAGTCATAATCTTGTAAAAACTCATAGGGAAACATCTTGATATATTTAGCTCTGTGATAATTGTCAAGGTCTTTCAGTTGTGGATATTGTGAGATATCAACCTTATTCCAGACGCTGTCAACAGAAAGATCTCCATCAGTAAAAGCAAAATAATTAAGTTTTGGATTGACATACATCGGTTCTTCAATTACATCATAGTTACCATATACAGCAGTATAGACAGCACCGCGCCCAACATCATTGTACTTATTCACTAAAAAGTCTTCTACTTTACGTGTTCTGAATGGCACCACAAAGTCTATTAGCTTGTGTGAATTTTTCTTATAATATTCGTACTTTATTTTTTGACGAACATAATATAACAGTCTCCCTCTGTTTGACCAAACTCGTTTTATTTTTGCAGACAACCCATTATCAACTTTAGGCTGTCTAGCCAAAGATAGGTCTGTTTTCTGTATATTAATCAGTTCGCAGTTAAGTCGCATCAAGGCAATGCTCTGTTTAGATTCTTCCATAATTAAATTTGTTTAAAAGAGTTGATGTTTTAACTATTCAAATATCAAACTGGGGTATTATCTGGCAAAATTAGGAAGCTTAATCCATTCTCCAAATTTATAATCCCATTCGATTGGATTAAATGGAATTAGTCCACTTAAATGCGTAAAGGTCAGTTCTCCAAAATATATATTACCATTTATTTCATATAAATCAACTCTAAGATGGCGGAGGTCTTTGGAAAGCACTTCAGATAGCTCTTTCATCTTTTCAAAGGAGCCTGGCCTTTTAATTGGTCGTGTTGCATTAGGATATCCATTTGTAAATGGCAAATGATTAAAATTCTCATCAAAAAAATCAAATTTTGTATCTTCTTCTTTTTTGAAACGGTCGGTTGCAATGTATAATGCTTTAACTTTGCCATTAAAACAAAAGAATTTATAATCTCTTAACTCGCCTGATTCATCTTCCATATATTTTTCAGCAATCACCCTACGAGTAACATTCTTATATGGCCATTCTTTGAATTTTTGATAAAAATCATATTTCATTGATTTCACCACTATTTCTCTTGCTTCTTTAATATCTAGATTTGATTTGTCTTTGACTATTACTACTCCACCACTATCATGGGTAGTTTTCAACACAAATTGATTTGGTAATTTTTCAAAATCAATATTATTGAAACTGTCCCAAACTCCAAGAGTGGGAATAATATATTCTTCACCTATTTTATCTGCCACATATTGTTTTGCTTCATATTTATCTACCATTTTTGTCATTATCGGATCTCGATCATGAAGTTTAACCCACTGAAGTTTCTCATTGAAGGTCTTGGGGTTTTTTAGATTCAATTTGTACCCAATTTCGAAATAGAACAAAGCCTTTATGACTATTTTATCAGACAAAAGAGCCGGGAATACCCTTGTAATATTTATCACCATATAGTAGAAGACAAAACTTGGTGATTTTATTGCTTTTATAAATTTGTTCAAATTGTAAGTATTTGTTTTAAAGATTAATTCTATTTCTGATGAATTTTATTACAATATTTCGCTCTCCAACTGTGAGTCCAAGTGATATAGAAAGAAAAGTAACCATACAAAAAGTTATCATAATGTTTATTATTTTATACACTTGGTTTTCAGGCATAATAGTCTGTATAGTCAGAATGAAACCTACCATTAGAACTAATATATACAAAGGTTTTACATATGCTTCTTTTACAAATTTATACGAATTAAAGCCAACGATACGCTTTAATAGAATCAACTGTATAATTCGACTTAGTAAGTCTGCTACAGCAAAAATAGCAATGGCTATGACAGGTGATGCACCTTGTTTGTACGCATAAAAAGAAAATGGAATACACATTACATACAAAACAAAAAACTGGATTTTAAACCATTTTATTTTACCTGCACCATTGATGATTTGCGTGAGACCAGCAGATGTAGAGCCAATCAAAACAAGAGCTAAAGTTAGCTGACAAAAGAGAACTGTACCTTCCGGGACATTACCCAACCATAATTGAAGTATAAATTCAATCTCAACAAGCAGAGGAAAAACAGCAATCATTGCTAGCAATATGCCAATTTTTCCAACCTTAATTGCCAGGTATTCCGACCTGAAGTTGTCACCACTACTAATACTCTGTGTAATTTGAGGACCAGCTGCTAGATCAATATTTGCCATAAAATTATTGACATAAATTTGAACAGACCTTGCAATCGCATATGCTGCATTAACAGCTGTACCAAAAAAAACGTTGATTAATACATTAACACCTTGATCTCTAATCATCAATGCGCTTGCTCCTAGCAGATTATAATTATTAAACGTTAGAATTTCCCGATAATAATTTTTAGTATTCTTAGTATTCCATTTAACAATAGAAGGCCAGTATTTATAACATATCCAATGATAAGAAACAAATATCATAACAGACATCAAACTCATATAAACTGAATATATCCTTAGAATGTTATTTTGAAACAAGAATAACGAAAGAACCAGCAATAGTTTTAGGAAAACATTGAATATCTCCACTTTGGCCATTGTTGCAAATTTTTCCTTAGCCACCAACAGTCCTCGATAAGGAGCATAGATAATACCAACGCATGCTGTAATTGTTGACACCTGAAACACGAACATAGCATCATTTTCTTTACCTGGCTCAACATTCAAATAATTATAGATGTAATAAATGCCAATAGTTTCAGCTAATATCAAGATGCAGATAGCCATAAAAATATGAATCACTAAACTTACATTGAAAATGCGATTAATATTTCCATCTTTTTTACCCATCTCAAAGTTGATATATCGTGTCGTAGTTGCAGACATCGAACTCGATATAAAAGTTATCATCGAAAGAACCCCTGCAAGTACACTGTATAAACCAAAGTCAGAAGCCCCCAATACTTGCAATACATAGCGGATTGTAAAAAGTCCCACTATGATAGTAACAAATAGACGTATGTTGATTATTAACGTGTTTTTAGCGATACGCTTATTATTTACATTATGCACTAGTAATTTTTAAATTTAATTCTCATTCTGGTTTTATTTCTATTGATTGCTATTAAGATTATTCCCTAATTATTTTATAGGTTAGAGTTCTATTGGTGTCTTTCTGTTTTTAGTGTACTTGTTATCAGCGGTTTACTTAATCTCAGAATTGTGTTCTTATTATAGTATATGTTTTTAATCTTCAACCTTATTTAAACACTCTTTCAGCGCATCTCTCCAAAAAGGAACTTCCATCTTATATTTTTTCTTAATTTTATTCTTATTTAATACACTAAAAAAAGGTCGTTTGGCAGGTGTTGGATATTGTGAACTTTCTATTGGATTTACTTTAATTGGTAATCCTTCTATTTCAAAAATAGCTTTAGCGAAATCATACCAACTACAAACACCTTCGTTTGAGTAATGAAAAACTTCAATAGTTTCATTACTAATTTTTGGCAGTATTGTTAAAATAGCCTCAGCCAAATCTGCAGCATTGGTGGGTGTTCCTATTTGGTCTGCAACCACAGAAATTTCATCTCTAGAATCAGCCAAACGTAGCATCGTTTTCACAAAATTATTACCAAATTTTGAATACACCCAAGAAGTGCGTAAAATAACAGAGTTTGCAGGGTTTATTTGCTGCATTGCTTGCTCCCCGTCCAATTTTGTTTGCCCATATACAGATTGTGGGTTTGGAATATCTGTCTCTACATAGGGTTTATGGTTGGTACCATCAAACACATAATCTGTAGAGATATGGATTAGCTTAATGTTTTTATCTTTTGCGATTTGAGCAAAATTAGCCACTGCCAAGTAGTTTATAGCATCAGAAAGTTCAGGCTCAGACTCCGCTTTATCTACAGCTGTGTAGGCAGCGCAGTTTATAATAACAGTAATATTATTACTCTCAATAAAAGCTGCTACAGTAGTATGATTTGTAATATCCAGGTCTTTAACATCTGTAAATAAAAAATTGTAGTCTTGGTAATTGGGAGCTATTTCCTTTAGCTCAGAGCCTAGTTGGCCGTTACCGCCAGTAACTAGTATGTTATTCATAGAGGTTAATTGAGTGGTTAAAGTAGTCAGCATCTTTAAATAAAGGTTGTTGGGTATCTTTAGTAGATAATTGCAGATCGCTTGCTTTTAACTGCCAATCTATGGCTAATACTGCATCATTAAAAGCAATTCCTCTATCACAGTCTGGGGCATAATAGTTATCTACCTTATAAGCAAAAGTGGCCTCTTTGCTAAGTACCACAAAACCATGTGCAAAACCTCGAGGTACTAATAGTTGTTTTTTGTTTTCGGCGGTGAGCTCTACCGCCACATGCTGTCCAAAGGTTGGTGAGCCTTTACGTATATCTACAGCAACATCTAAAACGCTACCTTGAATTACCCGTACTAATTTAGTTTGTGCATGTGGCGCTAACTGATAATGTAGGCCTCTTAGTACCCCCATAGATGATTTAGACTCATTGTCTTGGCAAAAATTGATGTTAAAGCCTAAAAAAGCGGCTAACTTATCTTGCCTAAAAGTTTCAGCAAAATAGCCGCTATCATCCCCAAATACTTGAGGCTCACACAAAATAACATCTGGAATTTTTAATCTTGTAAACTTCATTATAATTCTTTTGCTCTAGCTATTAAATATTGG
>MDSY01004159.1_pt1 | contig 12520 bp, 10 predicted proteins | sample 811131 | NCBI WGS metagenome assembly MDSY01 (sample SAMN05326643, study PRJNA326480) | marine metagenome | isolation source: seawater | place: Atlantic Ocean: South West | collected 2010
CTTCAAAATAACTTATAGTTTATATATATCTAATCTAAAGCTTGAACTATTTTTTCTAACATTTTTTTTGCATCATCAAAAAGCATCATAGTATTCTCATTATAAAAGACATCATTATCAATTCCTGCATATCCAGGAGATAAAGAACGTTTAACAAATAATACAGTTTTTGCTCTTTCTACCTCTAAAATTGGCATTCCTGCTATAGGACTAGCAGGATCTGTTTTAGCTGCAGGATTAGTTACATCATTCGCACCTATTACAAAAGCTACATCAGTACTTGCAAAGTCACTATTTATATCTTCTAATTCAAAAACTTCATCATAGGGTACGTTTGCTTCAGCTAAAAGAACATTCATATGACCTGGCATTCTTCCTGCAACCGGATGGATTGCATATTTTACAGTAACTCCAGAACTTTTTAATTTATCAGTCATTTCTCTTACAATATGTTGAGCTTGTGCTACTGCCATTCCATAACCGGGAACTATTACAACGTTTTGTGCATTTTGCATAATAAAGGCTGCATCTTCTGCACTGCCAGCCTTAGCATTTTTATTTTTATTTCCTGTTTTTTCATCTTCTATTGTAGCGCCAAAGCCACCCAATATGACACTAATAAATGATCTATTCATGGCTTTACACATTATATATGATAATATTGCACCTGAGCTACCAACTAATGCACCTACAATTATCAAAGCAGTATTTTGAAGAGTAAAACCTATTCCAGCGGCAGCCCAACCAGAATATGAATTTAACATAGATACTACTACCGGCATATCTGCTCCTCCAATTGGTATAATTAAAAGAATACCTATTAGTAAGGCTAAAATAGTTAGCATATGAAATAATTTAGGGTCTTCGTTATTAGAAAATAGTATAATTAGGATAACCATAATTATACCTATAGCTAGATTTAATATATGTTGTCCCTTAAAGACTAAAGGTGCTCCACTAATAAGTCCTTGCAGTTTTCCAAAAGCTATTATTGAGCCAGTAAAAGTAATAGCTCCAATAGCAACACCCAAGGACATCTCTATTCGGCTAGCTGTTTTTATAGAACCTATGTTTCCTATTCCATAAGATTCCGGAGAAAGTAAGGCTGTATAGGCTACAAGAACTGCGGCAAATCCCACTAAACTATGAAACGCTGCTACTAATTGAGGCATTGCTGTCATTTCAATTTTTAGTGCTATAGATGTTCCAATTACACCACCAATAATAATTGCGGTGATAATTAGAAAATAATTTGAGGTATCAGGTTGTAAAATAGTTGTTATAATAGCAATACCCATTCCTAAAATACCAAAGTAATTACCCGTCCTAGCACTAGTTGGGCTAGAAAGACCTTTAAGTGATAAAATAAATAATACTGACGCTATTAGATATAACAGTGCTGAAAAATTTATACTTATCATTTATCTTTACCCTTGTTTTTTTTGAACATGGCCAACATTCTCCAAGTAACTACAAATCCTCCAAAAATATTTATTGAAGCAATAATAATAGCTATGAAACCAAGCCATTTTGAAATATTTGATATTTCATTACTAGCTGATCCAAGAGCTATTAATGCTCCAACAATTATTATACCAGAGATTGCATTGGTAACTGACATAAGAGGAGTATGTAAAGCTGAAGTAACAGACCAAACAACAAAATAACCAACAAATATAGCTAGAATGAATATAGTTAAGTCTATAATAAAAGGGTCGATCATATTATTTTCCTTTAAATTTATATATTAAGCACTTTGCCGTCATAACTTACACAAGATTTTTTTAGTATTTCATCTTCCCAATCAATTTCAATTTTTTTATCTTTAACCATTAATTGAACAAAATTTAATAAATTTTTTGCATATAAATTGCTAGCATCTTGAGATAATTTACTAGGAAAGTCTGAATATCCCATAATTTTAACATCATGCTCAATAATAATTTCATTTAATTTTGTGAGTTTACAATTTCCTCCAGCTTCTGCCGCTAAGTCTACAATTATAGAACCACCTTTCATATCTTTTACCATAGAATTAGTAATTAATTCAGGTGCATCTTTGCCGGGTATTAAAGCGGTAGTTATAACAATATCTTGGGTCTTAATAGTTTCATGTAATAAATTTTGTTGTTTCTTTTTATAATCTTCTGACATCTCTTTTGCATATCCTGATTCAGTTTCATTATCAGAACTATCTCCATCTTCTGTAACCACTTCAATAAATTTAGCTCCTAAACTTTCAACTTGTTCTTTAGCTGCCGCTCTTACATCAAACGCAGAAACAACAGCTCCTAATCTTTTAGCTGTTGCTATAGCTTGTAATCCTGCTACTCCAGCACCAAGTATTAAAATCTTTGCAGGAGCTACAGTACCTGCTGCTGTCATCATCATAGGTATAGCTTTCGAAAATTCTGAAACTGAATCTACAACTGCTTTATATCCAGCTAAATTAGACTGAGAAGAAAGGGCATCCATAGATTGAGCTCTACTAATTCTTGGAATAAGTTCAACTGAAAAAGCATCAATATTCTTGTCTGCTAAATCTTTAATTTGGTTAGGGTTTTGAAGAGGTTTTAAAAAACCTATAATTTTTGTTCCTTTATTATAAATATTTATGTCATCAGCACCTTTACCATCTTTATGAACTGTATTAACTTTGAAGACAATGTCAGCTGAAGAAATAATAGATTTTGTATCAGCTATAATATTCGCTCCAGCATTTTTGTAATCTGCATCTGAAAAAAATGAATTTACTCCTGCTCCTTCTTCTACATCCACAGAAAAACCTAATGATAGAAGTTTTTTAACTGTTTCAGGAGATGCCGCTACTCTTTTTTCTAGCTCTTCAGTTTCTTTTACAATAGCAATTTTCATGTATATTCTCTTTTTTATTGAATGAATTTTAATGGATTATAATTTATATTTTTAAATTTCTTTTTGGCTTTTATGTTGATGGTTTTCATTCTTTAATTGTTTGTTTTCAAATCTACTTTCTTCATGTCCATAGGCTAATGAAACAAATAACAGACTGACAATACTAATAATTAAAATTTTCATACTCTATCCTAAAAGAGAAAAGAATATATTATTTATTTTTGAAAGACAAATTTATTTTTTAATTTACCCAAATAGGAATTTTATTTAATTCTACTCCAAATACAGGTCCCAAAATAAGAGCAATTATAATACCTATAACTATTAAAGAAGTAATATTAAGCCATATTCCAGCTTTAACCATGTCTGCAATATTAATATGGCCAGATGCATACGCAATTGTATTTGGAGGAGTAGCTACAGGCATCATAAAAGCACAACTAGCTCCAAGTGTAGCAGGTATAATCAATAGGAGTGGATCTTGCCCAAGACCTAGAGCAGTGGCTCCAAATATTGGAATAAATGTTGATGCTGTTGCAGTATTAGAGGTTAATTCTGTTAATATAATTATTATAGCTACACTCAATAATACAATTAAAATAATAGAAATAGTATCAAAGTTACTACTTAAAGCTCCAATCCAAGCGGCTAATCCGGATGAACTTATTACGCTAGCAAGCGCAAGACCACCTCCAATTAATATTAAAGCTCCCCATGGTATCTTTTGAACTACTTCCCAATCAATTAATCTTTTTTTATTTTTTTCATTAGAAGGTAATATAAATAAAATTATTGCCGCTAATATAGCAATTGAAGAGTCATTTATAGCTCCTATCGGAATTGCATTTTCTAGGAGTGAAGAAATCCATTTTCTGGAAATCCATAAAAAAGCAGTAAAGATAAAAACTACTCCTACTAAAATTTCATCCTGAGAGATTTTTCCTAAACTTTTTATTTTATTTTTTATAATACTATCTTTAACAATAGTTTCAGAATTAATTGGAAAACATAGGTAAGTTAGAATTACCCAAGCAATAGGTAATAATATTATTGAAGTTGGCAGACCTATTTTTAACCAATCAACAAAACTTATTTCATAATTATATAATTCAGATAACATTGCAGCCATTACAGTATTAGGAGGAGTTCCAATTATTGTCGCTATTCCTCCTATAGTTGCTGAGAAAGCAATGCTTAATACTAGAGCTTTATCAAAATTATTGTTATTAGGCTTAATTTTATTTTCATTTAGTACTGTAATTATAGATAATGCTATTGGTAACATCATGATTGCTGTTGCACTATTACTTATCCACATAGATAAAAATGCTGTACCTAACATAAAGCCAAATATTATTGATTTTGGTCCTTTTTTAAATTTAGAAATAATATAATAAGCTATTCTTTTGTGTAGTCCTGTATGTTGCATTGCAAGACCAATAATAAATCCTCCCATAAATAAAAATATAATTGGATGACTAAATCCCTGTGCAGTTTGTTTTATAGAACTTATATTTAATACTGGAAACATAACTAATGGTATTAAGCCTGTAGCAGGAAGTGGTATGGCTTCTGATAACCACCAAGTAGCCATCAGTAAAGCAACTCCTAAAGTTAACCAAGCTTTATAGTTTAATGACTCAGGAGCTGGAAAAATACATGTTATTAAAAATAATATAATACCAGTTAATAAACCTATATATTTTTTTTTATTTTTTTTTATATTATTCATATTTTTATAAAATTAGCTATGTTAGTTAAAGTTATATCTTTATAAATAAAATAATGAAAGTAAATATGTTTTATAAAAGGGGACCAAATTTATGAGCGATAAGTATGTGTTCGTAATGAAAGAATTGAATAAAATTTGGCCAGGTGGCAAACAAGTTATTAAAGATGGTTGGTTATCTTTTTATCCAGGTGCAAAAATAGGTGTTCTAGGACAAAATGGTGCAGGAAAGTCGACATTATTAAAAATTATGGCTGGCTTAGATAAAGAATTTTCAGGTGAAGCGTGGGCAGCAGATGGAATAAAAATAGGGTACTTAGCTCAAGAGCCAATATTAAACAATGATTTAAATGTTTTTGATAATATTATGTTAGGTGTTTCAGAAATAAAAGATGCACTAAAGGAATTTGAAGATGTTAGTTTAAAGTTTGGCGAAGTTTCTTCTGACGATGAAATGAATGAACTTTTAGCTAAGCAGGCTGAGCTTCAAGAAAAAATTGATTCTATAGATGGATGGGATATTGATAGACATATAGAGATAGCTATGGATGCCTTAAGGTGTCCTCCTGCTGAAAGTAATATTGCTGATTTATCTGGTGGAGAGAAAAGAAGAGTTGCTATATGCCAATTACTTTTAACAAAACCTGATATATTATTGCTAGATGAACCAACAAACCATTTAGATGCAGAGTCCGTAGCTTGGTTGGAAAGAACATTAGCCGATTTTTCTGGAACTGTAGTTGCGATTACTCACGATAGGTACTTTCTAGATAATGTTGCTGGTTGGATATTAGAAATTGATAGAGGTAATTTAATTCCTTTTGAAGGGAACTATTCAAATTGGTTAGAGCATAAGCAAAAAAGACTGCAACAGGAAGCAAGAGAAGAAGTATCTATTCAAAAAACAATTGCTAATGAACTTGAGTGGGTTAGGCAAAACCCTAAAGCTAGACAGTCGAAGTCACAGGCTAGAATTAATGCTTATGAAGCTTTAGTTGCAGAGTCTCAAGCCAGAGAAAAAGGACCTTCTCCTCAACAGATAGTAATACCTTCAGGTGAAAGATTAGGATCAAACGTTATTGAATTAAAAAATATAAGTAAAGGTTTTGGAGATAAATTATTAATAGATGAGCTTTCACTTAAAATTCCACCAGGTGCAATTGTAGGAATTATAGGGCCAAATGGTGCGGGAAAAACAACTTTGTTTAATATGTTATCCAAAAAAGATACTTCAGATTCTGGAGCCATATTAATAGGCGAAAGTGTAAACCTTGGATATATAGATCAAAATAGAGATTCTTTAATTGATAAGAATACTGTTTGGTCAGAAATAAGTGGTGGATCAGAACAAGTTGATTTGGGTAAACAAAGTGTTCCAAGTAGAGCATATGTATCATGGTTTAATTTTAAAGGAGGTGATCAACAAAAAATTATCGGTCAGTTATCTGGAGGAGAAAGAAATAGAGTTCATCTTGCTAAAATGCTAAAGTCAGGAGCAAATGTATTATTGCTAGATGAGCCAACAAATGATTTAGATGTAGATACATTAAGAGCTTTAGAAGAAGCATTGACTACTTTTGCAGGCTGCGCTTTGATAACTAGTCACGATAGATATTTTTTAGATAGAATAGCTACCCATATTTTAGCATTTGAAGGTTCTAGTCACGTCGAGTGGTTTCAAGGTAATTATGAAGCTTATGAAGAAGATAGAAAAAGAAGACTAGGAGATTTGTCAGATAGACCTCATAGAATAAAATATAAACCAATTACTAGATGATTGTTAATTTTGAGCATTCTTAGTTTCTAAATCAATTATTAGGGCGTGTAGGCCTCCTTTTTTAATAGATGCTCCAAAATCAGCTCTTTTTGTAGCTAATAAACTAACACCTTCTATAGCTATATCAATAATCTTTGTTCCTTCACCTCTATCGCGAAGCCTCCAATCTATTCTAAGAGGAGGTGCAGTTTCATGCTCTATATGAGAAGATACTATTGTATCTTTTTTACCTTTTTTATAAGCTTTATCAATTATAAATAATTGATTTGAGTAAACTCCTAACTGAGAAGCATAAACTTTTACAATATGTTTATCAAAAGCTTCTCCAAATCTTAATAGTTGTTCTTTAGATGCTCCTCTTGATGCTTTTCCTAATACTGCTCTATGAATTAACTTTTTATCAAAATTATTATTGAGCATTTGTTCAAATAGTAACTCTCTTTTTTCCAAATTATCTATAGGAGTTTTTAGAATATCAATTGCTTTTTGACCTACATTTTCAATATATTTAATAGCATCTAATTCATCTATAGAATAGCAAGGCTTTAAAATTAAGAAGAAAAAGGTTAAACTTATAAGTAAATTTTTAAATATTCTAGTCATAAATCCATCCTTAATAATTAGTCTATAAGCATCACATCTATATCTATATCATAAATAGATGTATCTTCTGATTCTTCATTAGCAACAAGTCTAGCTCTTCTTTGTAAGTACATAGTTCTCATTATTGCATATGGATCTAATGAGTTTTTTCTGGTTCCTTCTATCACTCCATCTAATTCAACACGAGTATCTAAAGCTTTAGTAATATTTGCAGCTAGTAAAAGGTCCTCATAGTCTTCTCTAATTAAATATAATCCTACTGGATCTACAACCCAATCACCAACTTTACCTCCTAAATCTCTAGTTGATGTAGGGCCTAATATAGGCAAAATTAAATACGGACCGGGTTCTATTCCCCATGCACCAAGAGTTTGCCCAAAATCTTCATCTACTGGCTCTAAACCTATATAAGTTGCCACATCAAAGAAACCTAAAATTCCAACCGTACTATTTATAGTAAATCTTCCTACTGCTGAAAGACCTTTTCCAACATCACCTTGTAAAGTTGCATTAATAGCACTCATAGGAGTTTTTAAATTAAGAAGAAAATTTCTAATACTATCTCTAACTGGATCTGGGAAAATATCTCTATAGGCATGAGCAATAGGCCCTATTACATACTCATCTGCACCTTCATTAAATGAATATATTTGCCTATTAAATGATTCAAAAGGGTCGTTTTCTTGTTTACCTGCGGTATCAGGGCTAGATGCACATCCAGAAAAAAATATTGGCAATAGCAAAAATATGATTATTATTCTTAATTTTTTTGTATTCATGTTTTTTCCATAAATATATATTATACTAAATATACGACTATCTTCAAGTTTGTGTAAATAAGTTAATTTAAACTGTTGCTTTTTTACCATAACCTCCTCCCCCTGGTGTTTTTATTATTATGGAATCTCCTTTCTTAATATTGATAGATTCACTTGATTTTAATTTTTTTAATTTTTTATTTTTTGTTTTTAATATATTGATTCCTTTTTTGGCATTTTTTCCATCTAATATCCCTAATGGAGAAACTTTTCTGCGATTTGACAATATTACGGCTGTCATATTTTGATTAAATTGAATTTCTCTAACTACTCCATTTCCGCCTTTAAATAAGCCATTGCCTCCACTATTTCTACGAATTGAAAAATTATTTACTTTGACAGGGTATCTTAACTCTAATATTTCTGGATCTGTTAGCCTTGTATTAGTCATATGACATTGAATAGCATCTGCTCCGTTATGATGATTACTGGCTCCTTCTCCCCCACATATAGTTTCATAATAGCCAAAATTATTATTTCCAAATGTAAAATTACTCATAGTTCCATAACAAGCAGCTTGAACTTTTAATGCACAGTTAATAGTATCTACGATTGTTTGGCTGGTTTCTACATTGCCTGCAACAACCGCTGCAGGAAATTTAGGATTAAGAATTGAGTTATCAGGAATAATAATTTTAATGGGGTTAAGACAGCCATCGTTTAATGGAATTTTTTTATTTACTAGTGTTCTTAATACATAAAGGATAGCTGATTTTGTTACAGCCTTCGGAGCGTTAAAATTATTAGTTGTTTGATAAGAAGAGCCTGTAAAATCGAATACTGCATTTTGCTGTTTTTTATTAATAGTAATTTTTAAGTTAATTTTTGAACCATTATCCATTAATGTCTCATAACTTCCATTATTTAATTTACTCAAAACTGCTTTAATAGATTTCTCTGCATTGATTTTCACTTGTTTCATATAAAAGTTTACTACTTGTAAACCATATTTTTCTACCATATTTTTAATACTATTTTTTCCAGAATTTGATGCTGCTAATTGAGCTTCAAGATCAGATAAATTAGACTTAGTATCTCTAGCTGGGTATGAATTATTTGTAAAAATTTTTAAAATTTTTAATTCATTTAGTTTACCTTTACTTACGATTTTTTCTCCATTAAAAATAGCTCCTTCTTCATTTATGTTAACCGACATAGATGGCATAGAGCCTGGAGTGATTCCTCCAATATCTGAATGGTGTGCTCTACTTGCTACATAAAAGCTAGGTTTTTTTTTATAAGATATAAATATAGGGGTAATTACAGTAATATCAGGTAAATGTGTTCCACCTTTATAAGGGTTGTTATGAATGAAGCTGTCACCATCAAGCATATTATTTTTATTTTTTTTAATTACGTATTTAATGCTTTCACTCATTGCTCCTAAATGTATAGGTATATGAGGTGCATTAGCAATTAGCCCTCCTTTATCATCAAATAAAGCGCATGAAAAATCTAATCTTTCTTTAATATTTATTGAATAAGCAGTGTTCTTAAGAATAGTTCCCATTTCTTCAGCTACTGACATAAACATATTATTGAATATCTCTAAACGAATGGGGTCTACAGTTTTGTAGTTTCTAATTTGATTAATATTTTTTTTTATTTTTGAAATAATGATTTGTTTATTTTGGTCTATTTGACTATTCCAGTTTTTTGGAATAAATACTGAGGAATCTTCTTCAAAAATTATTGATGGACCGCTAATACAGTCACCAGCTTTTAAATTTTTTCTATTAAATATTTTAACGTTTTTAAAACTATTTTTTATAAATGTCTTACAATACCCATCATTTTTAATATTATAATTCTTTTTGATTGCTTTATTATTAATTTTATAATCATTATTAATTATAGAAGCTTCTATGGAAATATTATCAATAATAATATTTTTGCCTGAATGTAAGAATCCATACCTTTTCTTATATAATTTTTTAAAATTTTTTAAGCATAATGATATATTATTGAATGGAATGCTTATGAAGCTATCTGTCTTCTCATACTTTAGACTAATTATTTTATTAATTTTTACTTGCTTTATTTTTAATGAAGGTTCATCTGAAGATAATTCTTTAAATGCTAAATCTTGAATTTTATTAAACTCTTTAGGAATTTGTTTAAAAAAGGTATTAATGTTTTTTTCAATTGTTTTAGTTTTTATACTCTTTATTTCTGCAAACCCCATACCGTAAGCACTTAGTACACTTGAAAATGGATGAATAATTATAGTTTTTAAATTTAATATATCGGCTACATCACATATATGTTGTCCAGCAGCAGATCCATAACCTATTAATGCATGTTGGGCAATATCATGGCCTTTCTCTATTGAAATATGTCTTATAGCATTAGCCATATTTTCATTCGCAATATTTATACTGCCAAGTGCTAAATCTTGTATATTCATGGTTTTATTTAAATTCTTGTTAACTTTATTTAAAATTATCTTTAATGCTTTTATGGAAGCATTAATATTAAGTAAACTTTTGCCCTTTTTCCCAAATATTTTAGGAAAATTTGAAGCTTGGATATAACCTAAAACAAGATTACAATCAGTAATTGTAGCTGGTCCCCCTAATCCATAACAAGCTGGTCCAGGAATAGCCCCTGCGCTATTAGGGCCGACATTAATTTTTATTCCATCAAAACTAATTAAAGACCCTCCACCTGCAGCAATAGTATTTATACTAAGCATGGGAACTTTAATTTTATTACCTGCGATATTATTTTCTATGGATCTTTCATAATTTTTTTCATAATGAAATACGTCAGTTGATGTTCCTCCCATATCTAAGCCTATAAGGCCACTATATTTTTTATTTTGTTTATTTGTTTCAACTGCGGCAATTACTCCACCAGCTGGCCCTGATAATACTGCATCTTTTCCTTGAAAGTTTTTAGAAGAAGTTAAACCGCCAGAAGATTGCATATAATAAATTTTTGTGTCTTTTATTTTTTTATTTATTTTTGAGGTATATCTATTTAATTTAGGAGTTAAATAAGCGTTTACAACAGTTGTATCTCCTCTACTATTTAGTCCAATTAAGGGAGCAGTTTCATGACTTAAATAAATATTTTTAAAACCTATTTCTTTAGCAATATTTTTTAGTATTTTTTCATGTTTGGGGTATTTCCATGCATGCATTAGTACAATTGCTACAGATTTATATCCTTTATTAATTGCTTTTTGCATTATTATTTTTGCTTCATCTATATTTAACTTTAATAATGTTTTACCAGTTGAAGATAATCTTTCATGAATTTCATAAACGTCATTATAAAGCCTTTTTCTAGGAAATATTTTTCTTGCAAATATATCTGGTCTAGTTTGATCACCTATTTGCAGAGAATCTTTAAACCCTTTTGTAATGAATAAACAAGTTTTATCACCACCTCTAGTAAGAAGTGCATTTGTAGCAATAGTAGTGCCAACTCTTACTTCATTTATTAATTTGGAATTTATTTCATTTATTGATTTAGCTTTTAAAAAATATTTTATACCCTCTATTATCGAATCTTCATAGAATATTGGGTTATGTGATAGTATTTTTTTTTTATGAAATTTACCTGATGGATCTTTTGCAATAATATCTGTAAACGTTCCACCTCTATCTATCCAGAAACTCCATTTATTATTATAGTTATTGAGGCCCAATTAATTTCTCCTAATAAAGATATTAATATATTTTAATTTTTATTATAGTTTAATTATTAAATTATAATATTTAAAGGAAAGTTAAAATGTCTGTTTGGGGAAAAATTTTAGGTGGCGGAACAGGGATGGTCTTGGGAGGACCTTTAGGAGCATTATTGGGTTTAGCTTTAGGTCATAAAATTGATAAAATAAGAAGTAGGGATTCAAAACTAATTAATGATAGTAATTCTTTTGTGCAGTACAGTGAGAGTGAAAAGCAATTGGCATTTGCTTCAGGCGTGATAATTATAGCAGCAAAATTATCAAAAGCTGATGGTAAAGTTACTAATGATGAGATTATAAAATTTAGAGAAGTATTTGATTTTGATCCTAAAGATGAAGTAGCAATTGGTAAAATTTTTAATAATGCTAAAAAGACTTCTGAAGGATATGAGTTATATGCAAAGCAATTAAAATCTGTTTTTGGAGATCAACAAGAATTATATATCGAGTTTATTAATTCTTTATATAAAATTGCTTTTGCAGATGGCGAGCTTCACACTAATGAAGAAATAATGATTAAAAATATTGCCTTAATTTTTAATATGCCAGCTGAAATTTTAGATTCTATTAAGTCTCAGTTTATAAATATTACTGATGTTTTTGATTTAGATAATGATTATAAAATATTACAATGTAGTGCTTCTGATAGTTCTGAGGAAATAAAAAAGAAATATTTTAAGTTAGTAAAAGAATATCATCCAGATACTTTAGTTTCAAAAGGTTTGCCTGAAGAATTCCTTAAATTTGCAAATGAAAGACTTGCTAATATAAATAAAGCATATGATAGAATTATTAAATATAGAAAAGATAATAGTGTATGACTTTATTAATTTGTAATGAATGTAAATCTCCAAACTTCAGCTACAGAAAAAATCTAAATATTATTGATACAGTTATTATACATTATACAGGTATGCAAAACGCGGAATTAGCATTAAATTATCTGTGTAACCATAGGTCAAGAGTAAGTTCTCATTATTTTATTAATGAAAAAGGAAAATTGTGGCAATTGGTTGATGATA
>MDSY01084185.1_pt1 | contig 12518 bp, 9 predicted proteins | sample 811131 | NCBI WGS metagenome assembly MDSY01 (sample SAMN05326643, study PRJNA326480) | marine metagenome | isolation source: seawater | place: Atlantic Ocean: South West | collected 2010
ACCGAGTATGCCATAGCTACGATCGACTTGAGAGTACATATCATTCCCCGTTCATTTTGACACATCATATTTTAGATTTATCTATATTATTATTTTAATTTTATTATAGATCGTCTTAATCCAATTCTAATAATATACTCAATACAAACACATGTGCGCTCGTCCACACTGCAAACGCTGGGCAAGCTAGCCAGCGACGCTCGCGCACCACGCCCACGCCTTGCTCGCGAGGCTGCAACGCCCCGACGAGGCAACGCGCAGCGAGGCCCATTGAATGTGAGCACTTGCTGACGCGCTACCCCGTTTCACCACCTTCAGCGTCAACTTCGATTCCGCCATCTTCAATTCCCACAACTGATGAGATAGACTATAGAGTATTGCCCATTGCGCATGAATAGGACGAATTGAACTTAAAAAATGCCACGCGTTTTGGCATCAAATATTTACCGATACCCTCTAACGCTTACACTAACACACACACGCGTCCACACAGCAGTATTTCGAGTATATTGTATGCTGCACACCCATCGACGACAATTCATCCTCACGACTCTTACCCGAGTGCTGCCAAAAGACAATCGACGCGACGCCTCATCGGCGCTGTTCATACACAAAGTACGAGCTCTGCTTCCCCTTCACCACACGGTCCGGCGTTTCTCCGTACCCCACAGCCATCGGATCCGCACCATTCGGCGCGCGCATGACGACGCGCCGCGTGGCCACCCGCCGCGCCGTCGCGAGGCACAGCTCGCTGATTGGGCTGAGCCGCGCCACTTTGTGGAGAAAGCGGTCCTCCTCGCTCGGACGCGCGAGGTCCATGCACGGATTCAAATACACCACGCAGGGCCGCCGCGCGGGCTGATCGCCAGCAAGACGCTCCAAGTACTCTGCAGCGTCGGCATGCACGGCACGCACGCGGCCGGCCGCCGCGGCCCAAGCCGTCGGCTGACTCGCGAGCCTCTGGAGGCCGTACTCGAGGAGCACAGCGAGCGGCGCTGAGGCCTCGACAGCCGTCACCTCACACGAGGGCCCAAAGGTTTCCGAGATCCTTATGGCGGTGCCGCCGAGCCCCGCAGTGCCGTCGACGATTCGCAGCGGCGGCGGCTCGTCCTCTCGGCTGATGGCGCGCGCGAGCGGCGCGGCGCCGAACCCGGTGCTCGTCTTCACCTTGCTCCACATGCGAGGGTTCGTGAAGAGGCGCATGTGCGGGTCTCCAAGCCTGGTGGGAACGGCAACACAGAATAGGGAGAGGTGGATGGGCTGTGGGTGTGCCTCCTGTGGGTGTGCCTCCTGTGGGTGCGCGTGCTGTGGGTGCGCGTGCTGGGAGTGCGTCTACTGCGGGTGTGCCTCCTCCGGGTGTACGCGCTGTGGATGCGGGCCGTTGGGCGCCATTGTCAGCCAGGGCGCCTCATACCTGCGCAGCTCATGGCGGACATCTGCGCCGCCTCCCAGCGTTGTACGCGTAACAAAGTAGCCGATTTCTGCGCCCTGCTGCTGGAGCAGGCGTGTCACCGAGATGCGGCCACGCGGAACGAGAGGAGCACCGAGACGCGCTGCCACGTCTTCTGCCTCACGCAGCATGGCCTCCGTCGGCTTCTCCCCTGTTGAGACGATGATGCAAGTGCCGGCGAGCTCGGCCCGGCTCGGATCGAAGGTGCACCTTGCGCGTGCTGCGTTTCGAAGAGGTCCGACCGCCTGCGTCCGGGACAGGACCGGGACCGTCCACATTGTTCATCCGGACGTCGTCTGCCGCTGCGCTCGGCGTCTAGGAAAGTCTGTGTACCTACATAAGCTCCAAAGCTTCGACCGCGCCTGGAGATGGTGGCATCGCTCCCAATCGCCAAGGCCACGGTGGCGGTGGCTGCGGCGCTCTCGCAGGCGTGGCGGCTGGGAATCGCGTGGGTGGCGCTCGCACCTGCGCTCCAGCGCCGTCAGGAACGCCAGCTCGCCGCACAGTTCGAACAAGCCTACCGCAACACCGATTACATCACACGAGTTGCCACGCTGCGCATCGCCGAGCGCTGCCCGTCGATGGACGCGCTGCTGCGAGCGGACGGGCTCGAGACGGCCGTTTTCCTCACCGCATGGAACCCGCGCTCGCAGACCCTCAGCAAGCGCGAGAATCGACGACGAAATGCCCGCATGCTCGAGAGGTTACACGAGCTGGACCACCACCGCGTCTTCACCGGGGAGGGCCGTGGACGCGCCGGAAGATGGACCCCGGAGCGCAGCTTCCTTGTGTTGGGCATGTCCCGCCGCGACGCCAAGCGCCTCGCCGAGGAGTTCGAACAGAACGCCTATGTTGAATATACAGCAGGAGGCAGAGCAAAGCTTATCTGGAGTAGATATGGAGGTGCTCGGCCGCCAGCGAGGGTCACCGGCGGCGAGGGCACCGGCGCAAGCATTCTTGCGTGAGTCTGCAGGAAGGGAGGTACCCTCCTAGAACTTGTGTGTGCAGGTCGTGCGCTGCGTGTATACAGCCTTGCGAGCGCTGGGCGCTGGGAGCGGCGGCGTATGATTTGTGAGTATCAGTCGATGAGCTATTCCTATAGATGAGTATCGTGCGTTGTCCACCAGTCGCGCAGTGTGTACCTAGAGATTACAATGGACATTTTCATCTATCATGAGTATATTAGTTTAAGTTTAGCTTCCTCGTCATTGTCACATTGAACTCACCGTACCGACGACCATGTGCTGAGACTTTCACTTTGCCGTCAGGATTCACCGAAATTTGACAGCGCGGCGAAGTATCGACAGAAATCACGACAGCCAGCCTCAACCTGCAAGCGACCGCACCAAAGCCCCAGATACTAAGACCTGACGCGGCGCCCTACTAAAACTGCCCTTGCGCATATTTCACTGGTTCAATTCATCAGCGACAGCATGTACTCATCGGGATCCACATCCCCAGCGCGTCCAAACCCGCCAACATAGCTGATCCGACCAATCTCGGACATCTGGAACCACTCAAAGTCGCCAAAGTCGACCCAGAAGGCACCCTCGTGCTTCTCGAGATATCTCGCTCTGAGCTCTTGCGCAGCCTCTTCGGACACGCGAACGACCCGCCCAGTGAGAGTGACCCGGCCATCCGCGACGGTGCCAAAATTCGCCGCCTGAACCGTCAGGCTAGCACCCACAGCACCCTCCGGTCCCGAGCCCTTGGGACTATTCTCATGCGGATGCACCAGATCGCCATGATGCCCGGAGAGACTCGTCAGGCTAAAGATCGGGTGCCCCGAGCCCGTGAGGCCGAAGCCGACAATGGAGCCCCGCGGGTAGCCCGAAGTGACGCCATCGTCGGATGTGATCGTTGAGAGCACCCCGAACCCGCTCGAGCCCTCCACGAGGGCGCGCGCCTCCGCCGCGAGCTCTTGCTGCTCGTCTGCAGAGAGCGGCTCAGCCGCTGCCGCCGCGCGAGGCTCTCCGTGCTCCTCGCCGTTGCCCTGCCGCTGCATCGCTGCAATGTGACGCGCGGAGATGGTGGTGGCGGCACCCCTTGCCTGTCGAGCGGAAGACGCCTGTCTCCATCGGGAGGAGAGCGAGGCCTCGCTCTCCTCTCCTCTCGTGCCCAGCGATGCGTTCGTCGGAGGAAGGCGTCCATCGGAAGCCTCGGACGCGTTGGATGGCTCAGCATGGGCACAGAGTACCGGGATCTCATCGTACCAGTCGTGGGGGCACACGGCACGGCACTGGACGTCAACGCTCAGCCGAAAGAGCGCGAACGCGGTCGCGACGAGCAGCAGAGAGCACGAGAATGTGCAGACGAAAAAGTAGCAGCTTCGACTGAGCCGACGTCCGCGGGCGGCGTTGATTTCGTGCATAGCCTCAATCGAGCTGTCACTTGGAGAGCGCCGCGACGACAACCGCGGCGTGATGGAGAGGCGGCCCCCGGGTAGGGCCATCGTGCGCAAAATCGACGGACGGGGAAAAATAATTAAGAGTGGAAAGAGGCCCAACTTTATTGCTTCGAGGTGAGCTTCAGCTTGTATTCACAATCACGATGCTGAGGTCCAGCTGCCGGCCATCACTTCCAACGTGAAAGACTCTAGCGGAGCTCAAACTGTAGGCACACCCCGGCCCAGCATTCCCGTTCGTAGCTGCATGCCCATGGCGTCGTACTTTGAGCACGCACAGTGATACCTGATGCACACGACCCCTGACTCTGTGGCCCTACCCTTCAAAGGCTCTAAACGTGAATGCAGCTACATATACTCGTGTCGCGTGAGCACGCTCTCGTCGAGCCACCGGCGCACTTGGTTTCGAATCTTGCGCCTCGCCTCGTCAACCTCAGGCTGGTCTCCTTTCCGACTCGGGTGGGTCCACGCGTGATGCGAAGCACCGGGCACCCAGAGTGCGCTGAGCCCTCTCGCCGGATCGGGTGAGCTCAGCACGGAGGCCGCGTGCCACGGGTCGACTTGCCCGTTCACATAGAGAATATCTGAGCCTCCGGGATCGTCCGCGCCGTAGTAGAGGTTCGTGCGCTCCACAGCGTCCGCAATCTCGGCGAGCGAGATCCCAAACTCTCGCTGGCAGAAGGCGGCTTGGTTGCTCAGGTTCGAGAGGCCTTGCGTGAAGAAGCAGCGGCTCCCGCGCTCACACGTCTGGTAGAAGCCGAACTCCGTGCATGTCTGCCAGCCCCAGTAGTCGGGCTCTTCCGTCGTGACCGCAACGGCGCTCACACCTCCTCCTCCGCTGCCGCCGCCGCCCCGGCAACCGCGCCTGGCGCGCCTGGCGCCCTGCACGTCAGCGAGTCGAGCGAGTCGTTGGAGCGCATCCTCCGCGGTGTGATCCCATCCCTCAAAGAAGCGACAGATACTCCTAATGTTCGCCGCGTCCCCCCTCGCAGCAGGATCGTTCGACTGCGCTGGAAACCGAGCGACGCCATCGGCGGCAAACTCCCGCCGGTGACTCGGCGCCTCGAGCCATTCCGCGGACGAGAGGTTGAAGAGTGCCGCGAGGCGTTCTCGGCCAATGGGATCATCGAGGAGTACCCCCACACGCGCGTGCCCCGCGCCGATCGCCGCGCGGCACTCGGTCGATCCGCCGACGGAGCCGACCGCGTAAGCATCGGCCACAACGTCATTGTAGCCGGTAAAGTCCAAAATGGCTCGGACCGGCGCTGAGGAGGCAACGGCGGCGCGGATGAGGTGTGGGAACTTGATGCGTACAAAGCTCGCGAGCATCCCCGGGTAGGATCCACCAAAGGCGATCCAAGGCGACGAGGAGGCAAGTGAGAAGCGTTTGCTCGCGTGCGAATGAAACGTGGCAATGTCGTTGACCGCTTGTCGCGAGGAGAGGTGCCGGAGTGGGTGGGGGTCGTCGGCGGAGTACGGGCAGGCGGAACGATTGTGACACCCATAGTGCCGGTGCTCGAGCGCCAAGAATAGACCGCCCACACTCGAGAGCATCTCCACAGCAAGGTTGCAGTGCGGCGAGTCCACCGCAACCGCCGGCGTGAGCGGAGGGCCCTCGCCGCCGACGCAGAGGAAGATGGGGGCGCCCGAGGTGGGGCCGCGCCAGAAGGTGTCGTTGACATAGTATGCCTGCGGCCACAAGCGTGCGTTGAGAGGGTCGAAGTGGTCCTGCCGCTGCATGTGGTAGCTCGCCGTCGAGGTGGCCGCAGCCGCGCCGACGCCGTCGCCAACGCGTTGCGCGGTGGAGGAGGTGGCTCGCTCCATCGAATGGCGGCCATCACACAGCCGCTCCGCGCGCCCGGGCCCAGCTATCGCCACCAGCGCCGCAATCGTGACGGCGTTCGGCCTCATGGCGCTGAGGCGCTGGCGCTGTTCAAGTAGAAACGTTTTTACAAGAATCCATCGGCGCGGCGCCGATGTTTGTCTGCCTGGCGCTTGCGCTCGTGGGCGGCAGCGCACTGTCGGTGCCAAATTCTGCTGAGGCGATGATTCGTCGCGCCGCTGCCGCCGTGACTCACGCCCGCGACGCTGGGAATAACCGGCAGATTGTTCGCATCGTCGTGCCGCAGCTCGAAACGGTGCGGCCGGAAGACCTCGATCCGTGGCCGGGTGGGCTGGCGCAGCAGTACCCATACGCGATGGATCTGTCACGAGAGCTTCTGGGCGGTGTTGTCGGCACCGACGCCTCGCTCCGCGACCAGGTCCTCGATGCACAGGACGCGTGCGGGCTGCTGACGGCCGAGGCAGCGAAGCCAGACGACGACTGTGCCTTGGTCCTATTCTGCGGCTGCGACCAGATGGACCAGCTCGACAATGTGGAGGCGATGGCTCAAGGGCGGCTTGTAGTCCTCGTCAACCCACAGTTCCGCCGCGTCCAGGACTTTGGGCTAATGCAGCGCACGCGAGCGCAGCCTCTATTGGATCGATACACGGTGAGCTACGCGTTTGAAGAGTTCGCTTGTCGTGGCGAGGACGTCAAGCTTGTCTACGAGGCGGGCGCTGGATGGAAGGCGCACGTGCTGCTTGATGACACCGACATCCTCGGCGAGCCGCTCAATCAGACGCCGCTCGAGGAGCGCCCCACGTATGAGTGGATTGAAAAGGCCATCAATGAAAAGTTCCCGACGCCGCGTTGGGCGCGCAAGCTCGACGACTTTGATGCCCAAGGCCCCGCCTTCCTCCGCAAGTGAATTGTACGCGTGGGATGAGCAGCTATCGACGATCGAGTGGATTCAAACTCGAACGAGTGATTGAAATCACTAGAGATCAGATTCACTCTAGATACGCTGTACTTTAACTTTTGTAGGCTTCGTATGTCTAATTCTTATTCTTTTAGTTTAATATAATAGTAATATATATCTCTATATGCGTGCTTAATCTTTATCTAGGACCTAGGTTCCTAAGATATCAATAATTGTGAGCCCTATATTAATTTGACACTAAAAAAAACGCACTAACACGTAATTAAAAAACTTAAACTAGCCACGAGGCACTGAGAATCAAGAATCAGAATGCGATGCATATGTGCCGTGTGCAATGTGAATGCGTATAGATCGCAGAAGGAATGCACCCTACCCAAGCACAGGTGCCCAAAACTACCAACAATGCATTAAGCATGCACATGCAAGCTGATCTACATCGAGAATGGTCGCTGCCGCTTTCGATGCTGAATAAAAAGGCAAAGGATAAAAAAGGCAAACGGGGAGAGACGCTGCTTTCCATGCTGAAAAAATAGGCAGAAGATTAAAAAGCAAACGGGGAGAGACGCGCACGAGAAGGGCGTGAAGAGTGCGGCGGCAACACTGCATGTTGGTGAAGCACAGCCCCACGACGAAGCCACCAAGCGGCCGTGAGCTATAGCACATCTCTCGACCCGTTTGACACACAAAACAAAGACTGTTCTCAATGAGTCTTTCTCGACCCATTGATGAGAGCCCGCCTCACAGAGAGGCCTCTGACGCGAGCGCTCGCATCCAGCACGCGACGGCCATCGCTCCGGGATCTGGCACATTGCGGAGGACCTCTGAAGGGAGGTAGGATGACCTGCCCGCGCCCGCCTTGGCCATCTGCTTGGTGGCCTCTGCGCCCGCCTCCGCAGCACTCGCCGCTGCGCCAAAGTCCGCGCTCATCGAGGCGCCCCGCTCTGCGCTCCGCCTGAGCGCCTCCGCCGCCGGCTGTAAGGCGTCTATCATGGTACGGTCTCCGATTGAGGCGCCGCCGTACCTCATGATGGCATCGACGCCGGCGGTGAAGGCGCCGGCGATCTGCGTGAGCGAGGGCGCACATGCGCCCAAGTGTGCGCCGCCGAGCGCCGCGGCCGCCGCGTTGACTCCGATCACGTAGAGGGCGCCAGACGTGCCGCTCATCCCCTTGCCAACTGAGCAGCCGATGGCCTGGACGGTGGCGACAACGTGAGTGAGCGGGTAGTGGTCGAGATCAGCAAGGATCGCCAGCCCACCAGACTTCATCGTCTCGCCGCAGTCGCCGTCGCCAACCGTAGAGTCCCAGCGCGTGAGCTGTGGCTCGAGCTCGATCACTTTTCTGCAGCACGCTCCGATCGCGCGCTTGAGTGCACGCTGTGCCTCGGGTGCGAGCTGCGGCGGTTCGCCAGCAGGCGCGGTGGGGAGCGTGTGCACGCACGCGTACGCGGGAAGCGTCGGCGCCGCAACGCTCGTTACGCTCGAGAGCTCAGCGCCGGGAGACCAAGGGTCGGCCGGCGCGTCGAGCCTGGCGAGCAGGTCGGCGGTCAGCTTGAATACCGAGATGGAGACGCCCTGCATGTCGAGGGAGGTGGTGTAGGGGCCGCAGAAGACGCGGCGAACCTTGGAGCCGTACCGCCCCTGCAGGATCCGCAGCGTCGCGCGCAGGATGATGGCCATCTCCATCATTGTCGTCCCGCCGAGATTATTCACGAGCACGGCAATCTCATCGCCGCGAGAGAGCGTCAGGTAGCCGCGGCCCTCCTCGCGTGAGGTGAGCACCTCGAGGAGCTGCTCGACGACCTGGTCAGCCATCGGCAGCGCGCACGTACGCGTCCCAGCCTCCCCATGGATACCCAGCCCCACCTCCATTGTGCCCGGCGGGATCCTCTCGGCAAAGTGAGCACGGCCGAGCGACACCGAGCGCAGCGCGACGCCCATGGTGCCGACGGCTTCAGCGGCTGCGCGAGCCTCGGATGCGACCTGATCGAGGGTGGCACCCGCCGCCGCCGCCGCCCCCGCAACCTTGTGCACAAAACAGACCCCCGCGACGCCCCGGCGGCCGCCGAGGCCATTCGAATGAGATGCGAGCGCGCAGTCGTCGCCGACGACCACCATCTCAACCCTGTGTCCCTCGGCCTTGGCGTGCTCGATGGCGAGTCCGAAGTTGAGGCGGTCGCCAGTATAGTTCTTGACGATCACCAGACACCCAGCAGCGCTCGCGCAGTGCAGCACCGCCGCGAGCACCTCGGCGGTCGACGGCGACGCAAAGATTGGGCCGGCGACTGCCGCCGTGAGCATGCCATCACCCACCCAGCCGGCGTGGGAGGGCTCGTGGCCAGAACCGCCGCCGGAGACGAGCGTCACCTTGCTCCGATCGATCCGAGCCTTGACTACCACGCCCTTGTAGCCCTCCAACCGGCGGATGGCAGGGTTGACCATCACGGCAGCATCGAGCATCTCGTCCACAGCGTCGCCCAGCTGGTTGAGGAGGTTCTGGGAGACGGGCGCGCCGGGCGTGGTGGTGCAAGTGCGGGAGGAACACCCAAGCCATTCGAGGCACTGCCAAATCCACACACGCGGCAGCGGCGTCAAGATGGGAGACGGAAGTTGGTGCAGCTAGTGCAGCAGACAACGCGGGGAGACACGGGCGAAGATCATCGGAGCACGGCAGTGCGTGTGCAGCAGCGTGGCACCTGAGCGATGGGTCGGTGTCGCCGGAGCAGCTTGGTGAGCAACACGCTCACGCAACCCGTCGCCACCAGCGTCGCCACCGAGGCGGGGCGCATCGCCAGGCGGGTCATTGGCCAGTATTTTTGCCTCGCCACGAGTACACATGCTAGAAGAATTCGAATGAGAGGTGGTCGATGCCGTAACGTACCGCCGTTACTAAAAAAAGCGTTAAGTCTGTTTTCACTTTCAACCGCAATTCAGCGCCGGCATGCACAGGTTCTTCCTCGTCTTATTGTATGTAGCGTTTCTGTTTGAGTTTGTCTTTTAGTCGCACCTCTGCCAGCATCCACTAAAAGTGTACTTTCAAATCTACAAATATTGAATCAACTACAAGGCATCATGTTCAGCATGGATATCGATCATCGCGGGAGACTGACATACGATACGCATATTATGACATAGTATACAAAAACTATTGCGGGACGCCAAAACGGCGCAACGACGACGAGATAGCGCGAGTGCGACGGAATCGGGCGCATCGATACAAGCTCCGAGAGTGACAGAATGTCCGGCCAAGTTGGAGAAGAGCAAGATTCGCGCCTCTCCACCGTGTGCAGGGTGCCGGTGCTCACTTTCACTTTGGAGCTTCCGGCGCGTGGAACTGGATGACAAGAATCGTCACGTCATCATTGGTCACCTTCTTCTTGAGCTCCTTGACGATCTCATTGCACACACGCTGTGCACTCGAGCCCATCTTGCAAACGATCCGCCCGATCATCTTATTCGACAGCACGTCAAAGAGCCCATCGGATCCGATGACGAGATACTTATCTTCGGGCTGGACCGCATACTCGATCACCTCCGGCTCACTGCTGATCGCGCCGCCGCCCTCGCGGTCCTTCCACGGGAAGTCCCCGAGGGTGCGCGAGGGGATGAGCACGCCGAGCACACGGCCGTCGACAACGTGCCCACCGGCGCTCGTGATCCGCTTGTGCTCGGCTGGCTCCGTGGCCCTCTGGTCAGTGGTGAGCTGCACCACAGACTGCGGGTGCGCTTGTGAGCGAAGGAGCAGAGCACGGCAATCGCCGAGGTTTGCGACGATCAGCCGATGGCCCCGCATGAGCGCGGCGAGCGCACACGTGCCGCTCTTGTTGCTCCCGCTCCTCTCGAACTCTGCGCGCAGCTCGAGCTCGCTGCGCACGAAGGCGGCGCGCAATGCCGCCGCCGGCTCCTCTCGCCATCGCTCCTCCTCATCGTCGAGGTGCAGATGCAGGTTCGAAGAGGCGTACGAGGCGCACTCCGAGCCACCGTGGCCGTCATAGACCGCATAGAAGCCGTGCGAGGGCGGCTCGCTCCCGGCGGGCGCTCGAGAGGCCTCCGCCGCCGGCCGCTTGGTGAGCTCGACGTTGAGCTCGCTGATGAGTGTGTACCTGTCTTCGTTGGCGTGGAGCTTGTGCTCGCCCTTCTTGGAAAAGGCGGCGGCGGTGCACGAGAGGTGGCGGCGCGCGGCGGTGTCCTCCTTGTCGGAGCCCCAGTGGACGACCGCCTCATCCGCAGGCCCTGGCAAGGGCGTCGCCTCGTCGTCGACTCGAGAGCGCGATGCGTCGCGCATCCCGCCGCCGTTCATCCGATCGCCGTTCATCCGATCGCCGTTCATCCGATCGCCGTTCATTAGGATCCCGTCGCCATCCAGATACAGCTTGGCGAGACCCTCGTCTGGCACCCCCTGGAATGGCGCCTCCGCTAGCGCCTCCATCCCGGAGACCAACGCCGTGTCGTCGGTGGAGGAAGACCCCTCATCAGCATCATCACCATCACCATCATCATCATCAGTCGCCTCATCCTCCATGAGCAAGGCATACGCGCTCCCCGCTTTTGCAATCTTCCGCTGCGTCTCGCGCATCTTGGCCGCCGCGGCCGCCTCGGCTCTCGCCTTGGCCTCCTCCTTGGCCTTGGCCGCCGCACACTCCTCCTCCTCCCTACGTGTGGCCTCTCGAAGCGCCGCGGCTCGCTCGGCCATCACACGCCGCCGCTCAGCCTGCTCGGCTTGCCGCGCCTTCATTTCAGCGGCGCCTTGACTCGCCTCAGCAGCCTGTACGGGATCGTTGGCCGCCTCGGGCACCGCCTCCACTGCTGCCGTCGCGTCGGGTTCGGACTCGCCGTCGGGTGCGTGTGCGCGAGACTGGCGCTGCTGCTGCTGCTGATTCTGCTGCTGCTGCTGCTGCTGCCGTTTATCTTTATTCTGCTCCTTGCGCCGTTCCCTTGACGCTTGCTGCTTCTCGCGCCGCTTCTCAGCGTTGATGTGCTTTCGTGAAGGATCGGCTGGTGACGGCGCCGCCACCATGTCCGCGCCCTGGCTGGCGACTGCTGCAGCCTCCGTCGCGGCCGCCCACTGCTCAGCTGGGGGCACCACTGCCGCAGAGGGCTGCGCGCGACGCCCGAGTGGTGGACTCGCAATGCCTCTCCCCCCTCCATCGCGTTGTCTATTGCCGTCACGCCCACCTCGTCGCTTCTCACTACTGGAGCAGTTGGTGGTTAGAGGCTGCTGCTCTTGGGGCTGGCGTGGTGGCGGCTGCTGCTGCTGCTTCAGAGGTTGCTGCGGCTGCTGCGGTTGGCGCGGTTGGCGTGGCTGGCGTGGCTGGCGCGGCCTCTGCTGCTTCTGAGGCTGCTGTGGCTGCGGCTGCTGCGACGGCGGCGACTGCTGCTGCGGCTGTCGTGGCTGCTGCGGTTGTCGTGGCTGCTGCCGTGTCGGCTTCTCAGAGGGCGTGGTCCCACTGGACCCGCCGATGCCGAGAAGACCCTTGAGCTCCGTCGAAGCCGACGCCCGCTTCGCGCCAGCGGCGGTCACCGTGTCGACAGCGTCGGCGTGCTGTGGCTTTCGAGGCATCGCAGACTCATCAGCTGTGGCAGCTTGAGCTTCCCGTTTCCCACGAGGTCGGCCCTTGCCGCCTTCACCACGCCCTCGCCGACCAGCCAACTCGCGGCCGCGCCCACGACCAATCTGGCCACGCCCACGGCTACCTATACTGCCCTGAGAGGCCGTCTCCTGCACAGCATAAGCATTTTCCATTGCGACGGGAATTCGTTGATTTTTGCGAGAAAAACCCTGAAACTGCTTATCAACGTGGCTGCCGGGGGCTTATCCAAGCAATAGTGTCACTACAAAAAGTACATAGTGTCACTCACGTACATGGTACTTAATTTAAAGGGTCGTGGCCCACAGTCCTAGGCC
>MDSY01020955.1_pt1 | contig 12517 bp, 10 predicted proteins | sample 811131 | NCBI WGS metagenome assembly MDSY01 (sample SAMN05326643, study PRJNA326480) | marine metagenome | isolation source: seawater | place: Atlantic Ocean: South West | collected 2010
GAGATTTATGATAGTAATAAACCTGATACATATAAAATATAATATTATTAAATATGAAGTATAAAATCTTAACAATTTTAGGGACTAGACCAGAGATCATTAGATTGTCATGTGTTATAAGATCTTTAGATGAGAACTTTGATCATAGAATAGTAAATACCAATCAAAATTATAGTGATGATTTAAATAAAAGATTTATTAAAGATTTAAAGATAAAAAAAGCCTCATACTCTATGAGTAATAAAAAAGAGAAAACTCCAATAAACTTTATTGCTAATCTACTAATTTTCATTGACAAAATACTAGAAAAAGAAAAACCTGATGCTATCGTAATCCTAGGTGATACAAATAGTTCTTTATCTGCAATTTGTGCTAAAAAAAAAAAAATACCAATTTTCCATTTAGAAGCAGGCAATAGATGTTTTGATCAACGAGTACCTGAAGAAATTAATAGAAAGATTGTAGACCATCTTTCCGATATAAATTTACCTTACAGTTCATATGCAGAGTATAATTTATTAAAAGAGGGAATTAATAGAGATTTAGTAATAAAGATAGGAAGCCCATTATTTGAAGTATACAACCATTACAACAAGGATATTGAGAAAAGTAAAATATTAGATTTATTAAATATAAAAAAAAATGATTTTATTTTAGCTTCGATTCATAGAGAGGAGAACGTCGACAATCTAAATAATTTAAAAAATATTTTTAATTCAATTAATAAAGTTGCAAAAAATTTAAATCGAGAAGTAATTTTTTCAACGCATCCACGAACACAGCAAAAATTAAAGAAAATTAATGGTAATTTTAAACATATTAAATTTAATAAACCCTTTGGTTTTTTTGACTATGCAAAATTGTTAAAAAATTCTTTTTTGACAGTATCTGACAGTGGGAGCATAACTGAAGAAACATCTATTTTGAATATAAGATCTGTAAATATTAGGAATACACACGAAAGACAAGAGGGTATGGAAAAAGGTTTGTGTGTGCTTTCAGGACTAAGAGAAAGAGAGATTTTGAGTGCAATAGATTTGGCAATGAATAAAGATCTTAAAACCTTACATGAAGAACATTCGGATTATACAGAAAAAAATGTATCACATAAGGTTGCAAATATTATTCAAAGTTACATTCCTTATATAAATAAAAAAATTTGGTCTAAGAGTGAAGATATTAATAGTTAGTCAATATTTTTGGCCTGAGCAATTTAGAATCAATGAAATAGCAAGGTATTTAAAGGTTAAAAATTTAGAAGTAGATGTACTAACAGGATATCCCAACTATCCGGGTGGAAAAATTTTTAAAAATTACCTGCACAGACCAGAAGAATATAAAAATTATTACAATGCAAACATTTACCGTTTGCCAATAATCTCAAGAAATAATTCTAATAAATTTTGGTTATTGCTTAACTATATGTCGTTTGTTGTTAGTGGGTTATTATTTACTCCATTTATTTTAAGAAAAAAAAAGTACGATCTCGTATTTACTTTTGCTACTAGCCCAATAACAGTTGCATTAGTTTCAATTTATGTCGCTAAAATAAAAAAATGTAAATCTATTTTATGGATATTAGATTTATGGCCTGAAATATTAAAAGAGTTAAAAATAATCACTAATCCTTTTCTTTTATCAATAATAAATTCTATAGTTTTATTTATATATAGAAAAACAGACATTCTTTTAGTTCAATCAAGAAGCTTCAAAAGAATTATCGATAAAAAAATAAAAAATAAAAAATGTATTTATTTTCCAGCGTGGCCTGAAAACTTTAATTTTACAAAAAATTTAAATTTTAAATTAAATAGAAATAAAAATAAATTTAATATTGTATTTACTGGAAATGTAGGAGAAGCACAAAACTTCGATAACATTTTCAAAGTTATGAATTATTATAAAAATAGTAAAAAAATAAATTGGTTAATTGTTGGAGGTGGTAGAAAATTAGAAAAATTAAAAAAGGAAGCTAGAGTAAAAAATATTAGAAATATTGAATTTTATGGTAATATACCAATGGAAAAAATCCCAACATTTCATAAACTTGCTGATGTGTTATTAATTTCTTTAAATAAAGGTATTGGTTTGTCAGCAACAATACCTGGTAAATTACAAACATATTTAAATTCAAATAAGTATATCCTAGGCATGATTGATGGGGAGTCTCAAAGAATAATTAATCATTCAAATGCAGGATCGTGTGTAAATTCAGACGATGTTGATGGAATGATAAAAAAAATTGATTATTTATCTTTAAATATTAAAAAAATAAAAAAAAAAAGAAAAAAAACGAATACTGCAATCTATGTTCAAAAATATTCTTCAAAAGAAAAGATCCTTCTTCAATTATTTAATATATTTAAAAAAACATTTGGATCAAAAACTACTATTAAATTAATTGTTAATATCTCTAAAATCCCATTTGATAGAAATTTTACTTTGTCAGGTTTAAATTTAGCGTTCTTAGGATTTTATAGTTTGAATAAAATAAAATTTTATAAAAATTTATATCACTGGCCAGATGGTGTTTTCGCTAAAAGATTTATTGATGAAAAAAAATATTCTGCAAAGGTACCTGGTAGAGATATTATAAGAAAAATGAAGCTTCCACCAAGTATCAAAAAAATAATAGTGATTGGAAATTTGACAACTAATTCAAAAAATTATTTGAGGAGAACGCATAAGAAAGAAATAGATCACATTAAATCACCATATGGTTCTGTTAATGAAATTTATGATTATTTTAAAAATAAAAAATTCAAAGTAAGTGATTTAATAATAATGACTTTACCAACCCCAAAACAAGAACAGGTAGCTGAAAAAATATCAGTAAACTCTAAATTTTATAAGATTATATGTATAGGTGGAGCGATTAGTATGGCGTCAGGCGATGAAAGAAATATTCCTATAATTTTTGAAAAATATGGTTTGGAATTTTTATGGAGACTTAGAATTGACAGTAGAAGAAGAATACACAGATTATTTATTTCTTTTTTTTCATACGTTCATGCAAACTATAAAAATAAATTTTTAAATATTAATTTAAGATTAATTAAATAATGAAATATGATTGTATTATCTGGGCTAGTGATTATTCTAAAAATTCTGGAGAAGGTGTGCTTGCAAATATATTTATTGATCAATTATTTAAGTATAATAAAAAATTTAACAAACTAAAAAAAAAAACTAAATTTATTAGTAGATTAAGAGTAAAAAAAAATTTTTTACATAAATATTTTGACCCTATTTATGGTGCATTCAACTTATTACTTCATAGAGATAAGGAAATAGTTTATATAAATTATCTGCCATTATGGAATTTTTTTATATTTATTTTACTACCCAAGAGAACAGTTTTAGGACCAATAACTGGAGGTGTTTATAATGGAGATGTTTCAAATTTAAATTTCTTTATTAGAAAATATATTTTTCCATTTTTATATAAGATAAGCTTATTTATAATATTTAAAAAATTTGATAAAGTTATTTTTTCTACGGATATATTAAAAAATTTTATTCCTAAAAAAAAATTAAAAAAATCTGTATTCAATTTTATTTTACTAAATATTAAGTACCCAATATTCAAAAAAAAATATAAAAAAAAATTTGAAATTATTGTTTACAACAGAAATCATGAAACAAAAAAAAATATAAATTATAATAATTTTTTATTAAAATTAATTAATGAAAAAAAAAAGATATGTATAGTTGGTGATAAACTTAAAATTAAAATGAATAATAACTGTACTTTTTTTGGCTACATTCCTAGAAAAAAATTATTTGAATTATTACAAAAGTGTAAATTTGCTATTAATAGTCTAGAAAATTATTATAGTCTTTTTGCAACTGATGCATTTAATAACAATTGTGTAATCATTTCTGAAAAAAACAACAATATTAAGCAGTTAATTCGCAATAGTAAGAATTTTATTCAAATTGATTATAATAACCTTACAAATGAAAACTATAATTTAATTTTAAAAAATTCTTTTTTTAAAGAAAATGATAACTTATTTTTAAGTAAAATTAAAAAAAATAATAATAAAATATTTAAATTTATAAGAAATTATTGATTGTAAAAAAAAAAGAATTAATTTTTATAATTTTTTATACTAAAGATATTAGATGATTTGTCTTTAAGAATATAAAAACAAACAATAAGAAGGTAAAAATCAATCCCAAAAACAGTAAAACTATTCTCAAATCCTGATCTTATACAGATAAAAATAATTGTTACAAAAGAAGTGACTTTTATATAGTCATCTCCTCTAAAGATCATTTCGTAAAAAAAACTTTTTACTAAAATGCTCAATATGCTGATATAGATAGTAATAATGAATATAAAGCCAAATATTCCTGCACAAAATATTGAGTAGATAATGGCATTGGAAACGTTATTGCCATAAATTGAGTTATTGTAATCTTTAGCATACTTAGATAACAAATATCTGTCTGCCTGCGGTCCGTAACCTAAGTATAATTTTTCTCCAAGTATTATATTGAGTGCTTTTTCCCATATCTGTGAACGACCCGATGTATATTCATCAATGTCTAAAGTTTGTGTCGGTGATATAGATCTTGGTTTCCTATCAAAAAATTCTTTTTCAGAATTCAAGAGCTGATTAAGTTTTTTGGAAATTTTTTTTTTTTTTAACATTTCATTATTCACATCTTCAAGTTTATTTAAGTCTTCATCATTCAGAGCTTCAATTCTATTTAAGTCTTCATTGATTTCTTTGAGAAGTTTTTCAATTGCTTCAATCTTTTTTAAAGCATTAAGAGCTACTACGTCATCACTAATATTTGTAGGGTCTAGTTTTTTTTCATCACTAATATTTGTAGGGTCTAGTTCCACTAAACCAATAACTGAACTCATAAAATCTGATTTAATGCCGATCTTTTCTGCATCTTTTACTATATCCGCAAGTTTCTCTGTTAATTGGATTGATCGAAAAATTTTTTGATTTTTAATTTTTTCAGTGTCTTGTTTATTTTCTAATTGAAATATTTTTCTAACATTTTGCATTTCATTGCTAAATATTAATTCATAAGAAATTATTGGTAGAATTAAAAATAATAAAATAAAAAAAATTTTTTTTATAAGTCTAATATTGTAGAATAAAAGATAAATTATTATGAATATTAAGAGACCTAAAAAACCACCCCTAGATTGAAGCGCATAAATACTAAAACAAGTAAAGAATATTAAAAAGCTTATTAAATAATAGTTAATTTTTTTAATATTTTTTTTATAAGAAATATAAGTAAAACTAAAAAAATAAATCACTAATAGAATTCTAGATAAGCCAGTGACTTTAGGTTGGGATTGGCCAAAATGTTGACCTGATGGACTTAATATTTTTGTGGAGTACAAATATTTGCCAGACGAATCTTTAATTAACTCTACATATAATTCAATTAAGAAATAGTAAGAATAAATAATAAAAAAACCAATTAAAAATAATAGAAGATATTTTGATAGTTTTTTTCTTTGTTCATATTTCAAGCAATGAAAAATTAATAAAACTGTAATTATATTCAGCAATAACTGAATGCTATCCATTATTTGGGGTGAATGAATGTCTGTGAAACGAAATTCACGTTCAATCATTATCAGCATGGCATATTGCACCACTACAAATACAATAAATAAATTTGAAAAATAGTCACCTTTATATTTATTTTTAATTGTTAAAGTCAAAATGAATGGAAAGATTATAATAGGTAGGAAAAATCGAATTATATTAAGAATACCCAAAAATTTTCTCCCCCAATAAATATATGGATCGTCAGATTTAGCTATCCAGCCAAATTCTGTCACATGATAAACGCCAGAGTTAATAGAAAAAAAAATACAAACTAATAAAGAAAAATAAAAAAAAACTTCAAAGTCTATGAAAGGATATCTTTTTTTTATCAAATTAGTTATATTAGTATATGATGGCATTTTTAAATATCTATATACTATAAATTTTTAAATAAAATGAAATTTCAAGATATAAACAAAATGAAGGCTTTAAGTTTGTCCTTTTTTTTATTACCTTTTTTTTTAATATTCAGTAGATTTTTAGCAGATTTTTATATTTCTTTCCTAAGTTTGGTGTGTATTTTTTTTATTATAAAAAAATATATGAAAATACCGAAAAATATTTTTATATATTCTTTATTTATATTTTATTTTTACTTATTATTTTCTTCCCTTTTTTCTTTTGATATACAATTATCTTTTTTTAAGAGCCTTCCATATTTTAGGCTAATCTTTTTTACAATTTTCCTCTCTTTCATAATCCATAAAGATAAAAAAATTATTCACATAATAATTTTATCTTTTTTGTATTCACACACAGCCTTATTCTTCGATTCATTATTTCAATTAACTTTTAATTATAATATTTTTGGTAATGAAATAATTAATAGCAGAATATCAAGTTTTTTTTCTGATGAATTAATCTTAGGAGCATACATAAGTAAGTCATTTCCTATTTTACTAAGCTTGATTTATTTAAACAAAAAAAACTACTCTGAGAACCTAGTATATTATTTTATTGTGATATCAGCAGTAATGGTTTTCTTAAGTGCTGAAAGACTTGCAACTATCACGTATTTAGTATTCTTAGTATTATTTTTTTTTATACATTTATCTTTAAAAAAATTTCTTTTATCGTTTTCAATTATTGTTGTTACTTTATCAATATTTGCATTTAATAGTAAAAATAATTCCAAGGTGAATAGACTTGTATTTCACACAATTGATCAGTTAAAAAGTAGTTCGAGCTATATATATCCAAGTCACAGACATGAGCTGCACTCAGATACAGCAATTAAAATGTTCTATGACAGAAAATATATAGGACAAGGCCTAAATTCATTTAGAAATTTGTGTTTTAAATCAAAATTTATACCTAAATCTAAAATAAATCATCTAGGTAATATTAAACTAAAACAATTTGCACCAGAAGATGGAATCTTAATTAAAAAAGAAAATAAAATCTACTTAATATCAACAAAAAATACAATTTCAGAAAGTCATGAAATTGAACAAATTGATCTCAATAATCCTAGCCTTCTTATATTCAGTCCATTTAATAAATTTGTTGAAAAGGGATCATTAGTAGCTGGATATAGAGTGTATAAAAATGGATGTAATACACATCCACATAACCTGCATCTACAATTTTTGGCTGAAATAGGCTTGATAGGTTATGCATTTTTATTTGTCTTTTTTATTTACATCTTTTTTTTAATACTCAAATTATTATTTCAACATTGTTATTATAAAAAAAATATCAATCATAGTTTACTTTTTTCAGCTTTTGGGCTGTTCATTTTTTTATTTCCACTTTTACCTTCTGGTAGTTTCTTTAATAATTGGATGTCTATAATTTTCTATTTTAATTTTAGTATATTTTTACATTCAAAATTATATAGTAAGGAATAATGTATTTTTTTTTTTTTTAATTCTTATTAATCTTTTAATTTTTTATAAATTTTTTATAATATCAAGTAAGATTGGTTTTTTTGACAAACCAGATCTTAAAAGAAAAATTCATAAAACACCTATAGCTAATATTGGTGGTATGATCTTTTTTGTAAGTATTCTATTATTTATATTTTATTGTGTATTTAACGATAAAGAGAATTTTAATTTTTTATTTAAATTAGCACCGTATTTTATAATCTTTATCATAATTGGACTGGTTGATGATAAGATAAATCTTAACCCAAATTTAAAATTATTATTATTTTCAGTGGTTATCTTTTTTTTAATTTTAAATAATGAAATTTTTTTAATTAAGGATTTAAAGTTTATTATTTTTGAAAAAGAAATAGGTCTTAGCTTCTTATCATATATATTCACAATTATAGCATTTCTAGCGTTTATTAACTCAATGAATATGTTTGATGGAATTAACCTTCAATCAAGTTTTTACATGGCGTTTTTATGCATCGTGTTTATATCAAAAAATTTCCTTAGCGAACTTTTTATTATTATTTTAATTCCACTATTTTTTTTTAGCTTATTAAATTATAAAAGCAGATGTTTTTTAGGCAATAATGGAACATATTCATTATCATTCTTATTCTCTTGTATTTTTATTTTTTCATATAATGAGGGTGTTATTTTTTACCCAGAAGAAATATTTCTTATTATGATTTTACCTGGAATTGAGATGATTAGATTAACTATAATGAGACTTACAAAAGGAAGGCATCCCTTTAAAGGTGATAAAAATCATCTACATCATTATTTATTAAGAAAATATGGAAATTCTAAAGCTGTTATAATTTCCACAATTTTATCAACCACACCTTATTTATCACTAATATTTTTTAAAGATTATATACTTTATGTAATAATATTTAGTATTTTTGGATATTTTTCAATCATTAAAATGTTAGAAAGAAATTTTAAGTAATTTCTGTAGCTTATCAGGATTATATTGTGAAAAATGAAAATAAATGTTTACAAATAAAACGTCATTAATTATTCCAACAAGAAATAGAGTCTTAATGTTAAATAAGACTTTAAAAAACCTAGAATTTTTAAAAATTAAATTTTGTGAAATTATTATAATTGATAGTTCAGAAAAAAAATTTAAAAATGATATTAAATCTATATCAAAAAAATTTAAAACAAAATTATACCATTCAAAGCCATCATCATCGTATCAAAGAAACATAGGTCTGAAAAATAAAAATAAAAATTTAAAATATGTAATGTTTTTAGATGATGATATTATTTTTGAAAAAAAATCTTTTATGAATATGAACAAAAAAATTAAACAATATGAAAAAAAAAAAAATAAGATATTAGGGTATGGATTTAACCTAAAGCAAAAAAACAAAAAAAATTTTTTAGAAAAAATAAAAAAATCAAAATTATCTGAGATTTTGTGTTTATATTCAAAAAAACCTGGCATAGTTATGACTAGTGGCTGGCAAACTAAAATTTTAAATTTTAAATATGATACATTTACGGAATGGATTCCAACCGGGGCTGTTGTTTTTCCTTCTAAAAATTTAGATGTTAAATTTAACGAAAATTTTGGAAGATATAGTTATTTAGAAGATCTTGATTTTTCATTAAATTTAAGAAAAAATAATTTATTAGGAAAATTCTTAGTTGTAGCTAATGCTAATTTTTTTCATCCTAATAATATAGAAAGAATTCATTACAATTTTGGAGTTGTTGAAATTATAAACAGATTTTCAATAGTACAAAAATATAATTTAAGTTTTTTACATTTTTTTTATATGGCTTTTATTAAATCTTTTATGACATTAATTATGTCATTAAAAAATATAAAAAATATAATTAGGTTTCTTGGAAACCTATGGGGTATTATTTTATCTTTTAAAAAATTTATATTCTTAAAATTTAAATGAAAAATTTTTTAATAATAGAAACGGAATATGTTGGTCATTACTTGACTGGATATATTCCCTATATCTTAAGAGCACTAAAAAAAAATGATCTTAAAATATATCTTTTGCTTTCTGATAAGGCATTAAAAAAAGGTAAGGGTGCATTAAAAATTTTAAAGGATGAAAAAATTCCATTTGAAATTATTACAATTAAATATATTGAACCTTTACATAATAATTTTCTTACTTTATTATTTTATCAAATCAAATTATATTTTTTGATTAAGAATAAATTTTATAATATTAATAATAAGATTAAATTTGACCATATTTTTTTAACATCCGCTCAAAGATTTGATAAAGCCCTTTCAATATTTGGTAGTCCTTTTGGTGATGTTCAATTTTCTTGTATTTTTTTAGGTCTTAAATTTTATCTTAAATCATATGGCATAGAATCCACGTCAACTAACCATTTATTATCTAAATTGTTGTTCTATAATTTTTTAAGATCAAAAAATTTAGTCAAAGTAATCACCAATGACTACTTACTTGAAAAATTTGTTATTAAAAATGACTGGCAAAATAAAAGTAAAATTTTGTCCCTCCATGATCCTAAAGAGTTCAATTATCAATATAACAAAAATTACTCTAGAAAAATTATTAATGTAGACTCTGACCGATTTGTTATATTGGTTTATGGTGCAATTATTGATTCCAAAGGTATTAAAGAATTAATTCAATTATTTAAAGTTGATGAGTCTAATGTTCACTGTATTATTGTAGGTAAGCAGCTTGGTAAAACTAAACATTTTCTTAAAAATGATAAATACGTTAAGTCTCTTATAGGGCAAAAAAAAATATCATTATATGATGGATGGCATAGTGAAAAAAAAGAAGCAATTTTTTTTAGTGCTTCTGATGCTATATGGATAGGATATAAAAATTATTCATTTCCAAGCGGAGTTCTTTATCAGGCTATCTCGATAAAAAAACCATGTATTGTTTCTAATGATGGTTTTATAAACGAACTTAATAAAAAATATAAATTTGGGGTGTCTATAAATATAAATGATCCAAAAGCCATAATGAAGTCTATTAACGTGATAAAAAAAAATAAAAAAAATTTATTAATTAATATTAAAGAGTTTCAGAAAATTTGTAAACCTAGCATTTGGGTAGATAGATTTAGATCAGTTTTTAAAGATTTTTTTTAAATAAACTATATTTTTCTTAATTCCAGCATAAGATGTTCACCAATACTATTCTTTAATACCTCAAAAGTTTTTTTTGGCATTACTTCAAAATGTTTAATTTTTTTATATTGATTTTTTTTATAAGGTTTAATTTTATATGGAAAAATAAAATCCTGGTATTGATTTACTATTTTAAATTTGCCATTAAGTAGAATTTTTAAATCTTCATTATTAACTTTATGTACCACTGGGCAATTTTTTTGATTTTCATATCTGTAATCTGTATGTTCTGTTAGAATATCTTTATAGGAATTTTTTGCGTATAACATAATTTTAATTTCAGTATTTTTACTTGCAATTTTATATATATTTTCAAAAACTTTTTTCATATCTGGTGTGTGATGGATGACACCAAATGAATATATTAAATCAAATTTTTTATTTAATTTTTTAACTTTAGTTAGGTTTTCACAATTATCATTAATTAAAGTTATATTCTTTTTATCAAAACCATATGCCTTAACCCTCGATTTACATATTTCTAAAGATATATCAGATAAGTCTGTTCCCACATATTTTGAGTTATTTTTTATAAATTCAATAGCATCCGTTCCAATTCCACATCCTATTTCAAGTACATCTTTATTCTTATATTTTTTAAAATTCGCAAAATTTAAAATATGCTTTTCAACAAAATATTTTTTTTCTCTAATTTCATCAAAGTATGCTTTAGTTAGAAATTTTTTCTTTGAGTGCCCTATATTGCAAGGTTTTTTATTCCAATAATTTTTTACTTTTAATAATGTTTTTTTGTTCATTCAGACGCACGTATATAAAATAATTGACTAAACTACTATTAATTTATTAATTATTATAAGAGTAATAATTTTAATGACGGTTTTTAGTTGTCATTGTCTAATTGTCATATATATATAAAAAATATGTCAAAAAATACTTATTTAGTTTGTGGTGCAGGAGGGTTTATTGGTGGTCATTTAGTCAAATCACTTATGAGTGAAGGTCATAATGTGGTCTGTGCAGATGTTAAACCATTACACTTGTGGTTTCAGCTTTTTGAAGATAATAAAAATTATTCTATAGATTTAAAAGAGTACGAAAACTGTTTAATGGCCTCCAAGGGTGTCGATTATATCTATAATATGGCATGTAATATGGGTGGAATGGGTTTTATAGAAAATAATAAAGCAGAATGTATGCTTTCAGTTTTGATTAACACCAACTTATTAAGAGCTTCTTTAATTAACAGTGTAGATAAATATTTTTTTTCTTCTAGTGCTTGTGTGTATAATGGCTCTAAGCAAAAAGATACTTTCATTAGTGGCTTAAAAGAATCTGATGCTTACCCAGCTGAGCCTGAAGATGGATATGGATGGGAAAAGTTATTTAGTGAGAGAATGTGCAGACATTTTACTGAAGATTTTAAATTACAAACAAGAGTGGCCAGATACCACAATGTTTATGGTCCTTTGGGGACTTATGATGGTGGAAGAGAAAAAGCCCCAGCCGCACTGTGCAGAAAAATTATACAAGGAAAATTAAACTCACAACACAAAATTCAAGTTTGGGGAGATGGAGAACAAACGAGAAGCTTTATGTTTATAGACGATTGTTTAAAAGGAACAAAAACTCTTTTTTCAAAAGAATATATTGAGCCATTTAATATTGGCAGTGAAGAGCAAGTTTCAATAAATCAAATGATTGAAATTATTGAAGAAATAGCAAATATTAAAGTAGAAAAAGAATATCAACTAGATAAACCACTTGGCGTAAGAGGAAGATCTAGCAACAACGATCTTGTAAGAGAAAAATTAAACTGGGATATTGAGATTAAACTCAAGGATGGTTTGGAAAGAACCTACAAATGGATATATGATGAAATTACTAGTGGTAAAAATAACGATAAATTTAGTAAATCCTCATATTAATATATTGCA
>MDSY01066688.1_pt1 | contig 12517 bp, 9 predicted proteins | sample 811131 | NCBI WGS metagenome assembly MDSY01 (sample SAMN05326643, study PRJNA326480) | marine metagenome | isolation source: seawater | place: Atlantic Ocean: South West | collected 2010
CCGGTTCAGGTTCCGGTTCAGGTTCCGGTTCAGGTTCAGGTTCAGGTTCCGGTTCAGGTTCCGGGTCAGCCTCAGGTTCTGGTTCAGGTTCAGGTTCCGGTTCAGGTTCAGGCCTAGAACTAGTTCTTCTAAGTATATAATTTAAAATACTATTACTTCTTCCAATAGAAGACGGTCTGGCATATTTCTGCATACCACCACCAGCCATTTTTTTATTAGCTGGTGAATTAGAGCTTCCAAAGATTAAGTTAAAGGTTTTGTTTGACCTTCCACAATTACCATGTGATGAAAAAGCAGGATTTGGATATCCTCCAGACATTTATATATTAATTTTATATATTAATTTAATATATAATTTAAATATAAACATATTTTTAACTATTTAATATCATTTCACTAATTATTTTGCTACCATGTTTTGAGGGTTCTATTTCATTTGTAAAATATTCTTCTTTATCCACAGACTCATCTAATCTTAATAGTTTAAAATTATTATTTTTGGCATAAGTTTTCATTTTTGAGTTCCATAAATCAATAATATCATAATATCTAACTACAGATTTAGACCTTGGATAATAAATATTACATAAAATAATTTCTGATTCTATATTATTTTTTATATTATTAATAGAACTAGTATATTGATTAAATATAGAATCTACATGAGAGAGATTATTAACATCGTTAAAGTTATATTGATTTAATAAATCATTTCCGCCTACACTTATTACTATTTTGGTATTTTTATTTTTTGCGTTATTAGGAATTAAAGACATTTGTTTTTCAATATCACTAATTACCGAATTATCTTCAGCTAAAACTATCACATTTCCGTGTGACGATTGTAAATTTTCACCAACGGAATGTCCATCTTTTACATAAATATCATTTTTAAAAATACTATCTCCCATCAAAACTAAATAATCTTGATTTGATAAAGTTTCAGTTATAGAAGGTGGAAATTTAGAATAAGTAATTGTTATATAAGTAATAAATAGGAATATAAGTACTAGAGCTAAGATATAAAATAACTTGAATAAATCTTTATCCATTATTAATATGATAGGATATAATATATTTTTTTATTTGAAAAAATTGAATTAAATATAAATTAGGAATTTAAGATAAGAACATATGAATAGGTCATTTAAATTATTTGACTTTAACTTTAAGGATCAGGAAAATATTGATGATTCTGACGATGAAGCTCAGAATCCCTATATTGACCATAAAAATTTTACAATTCAAGCTTTTGGAATAAATGAAGATGGTAAAACATGTTCTATTTTAATTAATGATTTTAAACCATTCTTTTACGTTCAAGTCCCAGATTCTTGGGGAACAAGTATGAAAGAGCCTTTTATTAATTTTGTAAGAAACAAATTAGGAAGCTATTATAAAGATTCTGTACTTGTTAGTCAATGTAAATTAATAAAAAAAAAGAAGTTATATGGATTTAATGCTGGTAAAGAATACAAATTTATATTATTGAAGTTTAACAATACAAGAGCTTTGTATAAATGTAAAAATTTATGGTATTCTATTACAAAAGATGAAACTAAATTAGGGTGGAATAAATATACTCTTTTAGAAGATGGATTAATTTATGCTAATCAAAAAACTTATATTTATGAAGCAAATATCCCAACAATATTAAGATTATTTCACATTCAAGAAATATCTCCTTCTGGATGGGTAAATATAGATGGCAAATATCAACTACAATCAAGTTGTAAAACAACTACTTGTGATTTTGAATATGTATGTGGTTATAAACAAATTATACCAGAAAATGATAAGGAAACAGCGGTTCCTTATAAAATTATGTCGTTTGATATAGAGGCAGATTCAAGTCATGGTGATTTTCCATTAGCGGTGAAGAGTTATAAAAAATTAGCATCAAATATAATAGATTATTTGGAAAATGATAATAATAAAAAAATAACAGATGAAGAAGATATGATAAAATTTTTAAATAGAGCAATTTTAACAGCTTTTGACTATGATAATTTAGATTATATAGATGATATACATTTAAAAGAAGAAACTCCTAGTTTAGATGATATAAGAAATAGAATAAATGAATGGTTAAGTATGCCGATTAAAGATTTTGAAGTTGATTTAGATGATATCGAAGCAGAATCAGCTATAAAGACTATTGAAGATGATAATGAAGATATGGAAGAAGAAGAAGAAAAAGATTCAAAAACATTAATAAAAAAATCTTTAAGAAAGGATACAATTGTAGAATTGTTATTGAAGAAAGATAAAAGAATAAAAAGAGATGTAAAAATAAATGAAATAAATATGACTCTTTCTAGTATATTTCCAAAAGTACAAGGAGATAAAGTAACTTTTATAGGTTCAACCTTTTTAAATTATGGAGATGCGAAGCCTTACTTAAATAATTGTTTAGTTTTAAATAGCTGTTCAACATTGCCTAATGTTGTTAACCAAGAAGTAAAAGAATGTAGTAGTGAAAAAGAACTGCTATTAGCTTGGACAGATTTAGTACAAAGAGAAAACCCAGATATAGTGATTGGATACAATATTTGGGGATTTGATTGGGAATATATGTTTCGTCGTTCTATCGAAACAGGTTGTGTAGATGATTTTGTTAAATTATCAAGAAATATAGGAGAAAATTGTGTAGAAAGAGATTGGAAAACTAAACAATTAAAATTAAAAGAATCAGTCATTAATATTGCTAGTGGTACACATGACTTAAAATACGCACAAATGAACGGACGTTTACAAGTAGATTTATATAATGTATTTAGAAGAGAACATAATTTAACTTCTTATAAACTGGATTATGTATCAGGTCATTTTATAGGAGATGATGTAAAAAATATAACACATATTGATGAAAAAACAAAAATAAGTTCTAATAATTTGTCAGGATTAGAGGTAGGGTCTTGGATACATTTTGAAGAGATAAGTTATAGTACAGATTATTATAAAGAAGGTGAAAAATTTCAAGTAATAGAATTAAACAAAGAAGACAAATCATTTATAATAAATAGTATTGAAAATCCAAATATGAAGAAAAAAGTTAGATGGTGTTTAGCTAAGGATGACGTAACACCTCAAGACATTTTTAATTTAGCTAGAAAAGGTCCTGATGAAAGAGCGATTGTAGCGAAATATTGTATACAGGATTGTAATTTAGTACATGAATTATTGTTGAAATTAGATATAATGACAGGTTTTGTGGAAATGGCAAAATTATGTACGGTTCCGATGAGCTTCTTGGTATTAAGAGGACAAGGAATTAAATTAACAAGTTATATAGCAAAAAAATGTAGAGAAAAAAATTATTTAATTCCTTGTATTGATAAAGATGAGTCAGAAGATGGATATGAAGGTGCTATTGTACTCGAGCCAAAATGTGGATTGTATTTCAATGAAGCGGTTGCTTGTAATGATTATAGCTCATTGTATCCTTCATCGATGATTAGTGAAAATTTATGTCATTCAAGTAAAGTGTGGACTAAAGAATATAATTTAAAGAATGAATTGATAAAAGAAACGGGTGAAAAACGAGAAGATAAAAGTTATAAATATGATAATTTAGATGAATATAAGTATGTAGATGTAGAATATGATACTTATACTTATGTAAGAAAAACACCAAAATCGGCTGCTGAGAAAATTAAAACAGGATATAAAATTTGTAGATTTGCGGAACATAAAAAATTTGGTAAAGCAGTGATTCCTTCTGTTTTGGAGGAATTACTTAAATCAAGAAAAGAAACAAAAAAATTATGTAAAAATGAAAAAGACCCATTTATGAAAAATGTATATGATAAAAGACAATTATCAATTAAATTAACAGCTAATTCTTTATATGGTCAAACAGGGGCTAAAACAAGTCAATTTTACGAACCAGATGTAGCGGCTTCTTGTACTGCGGTAGGAAGAAAATTATTAATTTACGCCAAAAAGATAATTGAAGAAGTTTATGGTGATAAAATTTGTGAAACAAAAAACTGGGGTAAAGTAAGAACCAAAGCTAAATATATATATGGAGATACAGATAGTGTATTCTTCTGCTTTTATTTGGAAGAATTAGATGGTACTCCAATTAAAGGAAAAAAAGCTTTAGAAATAACAATTGAATTAGCACAAGAGTCAGGTAAGTTAGCAAGTAAATTTTTAAAAAATCCACATGATTTAGAATATGAAAAAACGTTTACTCCTTTTGCTTTACTTTCCAAAAAAAGATATGTTGGTATGCTTTATGAGTTAGATGTAAATCATGGAAAAAGAAAAGAAATGGGAATAGTATTAAAAAGAAGAGATAATGCTCCTATTGTAAAAGATGTTTATGGAGGTGTAATTGATATTTTAATGAAAGAACAAAGTGTTATTAAAGCAATAGAATTTACACAAAATATGCTTCAGCAGTTAGTAGATGGAAAAATCCCAATTGAAAAATTAATTATAACAAAATCACTTAGGTCAAATTATAAAAATCCAAAACAAATTGCTCATAAGGTATTAGCTGAACGTATGGCGGCTAGAGACCCTGGTAACAAACCCAGTAGCGGAGATAGAATTCCTTTTGCTTATATAGTGAATCCTGATAAAAAAGCTTTACAGGGAAATCGTATTGAAACTCCAGATTTTATTAGACAGAATAATTTACAAATAGATTATGCTCATTATATTACAAATCAAATTATGAAACCACTTCTTCAACTTTATGCGTTAGTCTTAGAAAATATTCCAGCTTTTGTGAAAGAACGAGGAGCTTTAACAAGAAGTAAAAAACTAAATACGGCAATTGAAGAAGCTAAATTAAAATTAAAAGATAAACCAGATAAAATAGAGGCAAAAATTCAACAGTTACGTGAAAAAGAAGTTCAACATTTAATTTTTGAAAAATATATAAAAATGGTTAAATAATACATTTAATTTATAAAGACTTAAAAGATTATTAATTTTTTTTTATATAACATGAGTTTTAGTTCTATTGAAAATAAAGGAATGCTATGGAATACTTTAAATGAAGGAGGATTATTTAAAAATTTAGAAAATAATAAAGTACATGAAATAAAAATTCATTTTGAAAATATCATTAAAAAAATAAATCGTGTTGCTGAAAATAATAATGACAAATCCAGTAATTTTTCCGTATTAGATTTAAACAAACAATTTATTAGCGAATTTTCTGGATACTTAAATAGTCTTAGAAATCAAGTTTCCCATACAAAAGAAAATGCAAGTTCATTGGGATTAGAAGAAATTTATACTTCTCAACAATTTTCTCAAAAAAGACAAAAAGATTTTGATTATGCAGTAAAGCAACAACAACTACTTAGACAAAATACTCAGGTAAAACCAGAAGAAATTAAATTTAATGAAAATAAAATAGAGGAAGAACCAATTAAAGATATGGATAATCAATTAGCTAAAATGATGGCTGAGAGAGATTTAGTAAATTCGGGAATAGTTTCAGAAAATCAGCAAAAAAAAGCGGAAGAATGGATAAATAATAATCAACCAAAAAAAAATGAAATCATTAAAAAGCAAGTAACTTTTGACAATAATATGGATTCTACGTCTGAAGTAGACATATTAGGAAAACTAAAATTATTACCAGATGTAAATAGTAATGATAATTATAGATCTAATGATTCTTTTGATACTTTAAAATTAGAGATAGAACATTTAAAAGTAGAAATGAAAGAAGTAAAAGAAGCTTTATATCAAATCCTTGCTTTAGTAAAGAAATAATTAGGTTTTAATTAAAAATATTAAATAAAAGTGAATAATAAATGTCTTTTGATACATATGTTATTAATCTTGAAAAAGATAAAGAAAATTACGAAATATTAGCAAAAAAATTACAAGATGTCAATATAGAATCTACTCGATTTAATGCTATCTATGGAAAAGAAGTAAAAGATGAATATGATGAATATATTTCAAAAAATAAAGACTTTATACCAAAATCTTGTATAGGAATTGGTTTATCTCATTATTTTGTATGTAAGGAACATTTTTCTAAAGATAAGCCTAAAGTCGCAATGATTTTAGAAGATGATGCTACAATATTATTTAATGATAAAAAAGAGATTGAGCAAATTTTAAAAAATGCGCCAAAGGATTGGGATATAATTTTATTATATACTCAAGGTATTACTAATTATAAAGAAGATACATGGGAAATAACTCCTATAAGTGGAAGTTCAATTGGATATTTAATTAATGAAAATGGATATAAAAAACATTTTAAAGATTTTAAAGTCCTAGGTCACATAGATTTACAAAGGATTAAATTAGGTAATGAAAACAAAGACTTCAAAATTTATAAAACGCCTAAGCCTATGATTATGCCAAATTCCGAAAACATTTCTAATACTTCATCTGTTAGTGGATGGTATAGAAATTATTTAGATACTTTTTTAAATGAATATTTTCATAAAGAATTAGAAAGTGATATAACAAATTATACAGGAAGTATGGTATCTAAATATAAATTATTTAGAATTCCTGATACTGATATTGAGCTAGATTTAATTCAATTAGTATTTTTATTTATAGTTTTTAATGTATTAATATTGGTATTAATAGGAAAAAATAAAATAGAATCATTCTTTTTTTCAATTATTTATTTTATTTCGGTATTTTTCTGTGTTTTAACAATGACAAAATTTCTAATTCAATGGAATAAAGTAAACATCATACAATCGTTATTATAATTTTTGTATTCTAATTTTTTTCTTGATACCTTCTTCATCTATAAATAAATATAATTTAACATCTACATCTTGATATGGTATTAATTTCTCTCTTAAAGTAATTCTAGAAACCAATTTTATTTCTTCAATATAACAAATGTATTGAAATAATCCATCGTTTCTTTCAATCATATCAAATACACTTCCCTTAAATTTTTTTTTTAAAACATCTTCGTTATTATAAACATAATTTAGTAAATTACAATCAACTTGTACTTTCCTAATAGCTCTCATAGTAGTATTAATATAATCTAATCTATTTAGCCAATTTTGGTAAAATAAATTAGAACTTTCAGATAAAGATAATAAATTTAAATTTTTTTGAATTTGAATTAAATTTAATAAATCAGGCAATCTCCGAATAGGGGAAGTAATATGAATATAACTCTCTAGATTTAAAATTTCATGATTAAGCTCATCATTATAGACTACGTATTGACCACCAGAACTATTCCACATATTTATAAATTGAACTAATTCTTGAGATAAGTGATTGGGTAAATTAGCATTTTTGTTTAAAATTGCTGACCTGTAAATACCATTTTTACATTTCATCATTTGTTTTGCTGAATAATAATTCATTAAAACCATTAGGTAATGAATAATATCATGACTATCATTAATATTAGAATAAAGTTTATATTTTTTAGATAAATTTTTTATTAGTGTAAACATTTTTTTATACATTTCATCTTTTTTCATATCTTCTTCTTCGTAAACATAATTTTTATGTAACTTAATTAAAGTATTTAAGTATTTGGTATTTATAATTTGATTATCTTTTACAGTTATATCACAAGTAAAGGCAAACCTCCTACTTTTTTCAATTAAACTACATAAGCAATCTGCCAAACAAGTAGGTAACATAGGACGTTTTCTGTCTGGTAAATATATAGTTGCGATTCGTTGCGAAAATGATTCCCATAATTCTAATGAATCCATCCAAATTGAAACATTAGAAATATAAATACTAATAATATAATGAGTATCAGATAGTATTTTTAAACTAAACGCATCATCAAAATCTCCACTTACTTTTGGGTCTATAGATATAATATATTCATTTAATCTATTTTCAATACTAGGAAATTTATTCATAATACAATCTATGTATTCATCCTCAGTTTTTACACGTAATGCCTTTGCTGTATTACGTGAAAAATTTTGAATAGAAGCATTTAAACTTTTACAATATAATTGATATTCATAAAAATTATTTAATTCATTCACGTTTCCGAGTGAATTAGTAATTATAGCTTCAGGATGTTTATCATTCCAATGATTAAACTTAAATACAACATATTTATTGTAAATATGTTTACTAAAACTATTTTTTTCCTGAGGATAAGCTACTAAAAATATTGGTAACCTCTTATCATCTGGTATTAATTTATAGAATAATTTATTTTTTTTCCTTCCAAACGTTTTACCTGACAACATTAAAACTCCTGGAATATTTTTTGAAAATTTTAATGTTGAATGAATCAAACTAGTTGTTCCATCACTATTTAATGAAAATACATCTCCAGTAAATAATTTGTTTTTTAATGGATTTAATATAGGTAGATTGATGGGTTCATGTGAACCATCTATAAATGTATTCCAATTTTCATAATTTCTATCATCAATGCATATCTTATAATTCATATATAAAATTGTTATTTTTATTAATTACATATTTTCTTCATTCAATTTTTTATTTTTTTCATTGGTTTCTTTAGATGATGTAGATTCAACATTAGGTAAATTTTCATTAGGAGATTGAATCAAAGGTTCTACATGGGTTAGTTTTTTAACTAAACTATTTTTATTATTTTGTTTTTGTAGTAAAGAAATAAGAATATGTGGGGAAATAGCCAAATTATTCATATATGTTCTATATTTCATAGATATTAGTTCACTATCTGAATTAAATTTTATACTATACCACCAATATGCAGGAATATAAATAATTGCATTTTCATGAATTTTCATATCTAAACATTTTATTTTATCAAAATCTTGTCTATATTGCGGAGAAACATTCCAAGGATTAATTAAAGATTTAAATTCAAAATTATTGTAATCTTTGGATGTATATAAATATTTACTATATTTTGGTGGTGCTAATTTTAATTGAATATATCCTTTTTTTACATAAAAGTAAGTTCTGTAATTTAGTTCATATCGAAAAGAAGTAGTGGTTTCATTAGAACCATAAAGTAAATCATAATAACAATTTGAAACCATAGGCGGTCTTAAAAAAGCATCATGATATTGAATTATTTTGATAAGACCAGTTTCTTTTAAAAATTCTAAATTATTTTCTGTAAAATATCTTTTATTTGTATCATCACTAAATAATTTTAATGCTACTTTATAGGAAACAGGAAGTGAATAGTTATCTACATCTTGACAGTCTCTAATTTTTAAATCAAAAGCACCAAATGATGAAATAATTTTTTCTTTATCTAATTTATCATTATCTATATTGTATTCAAAAGTTACAGGTTGTCGCAAATCACAGATTTCTTCTAGTTTATCTTTTGATGGATTATCGATTGTATATACTTCTAAATCATCGCTGGTTTTTAAATGATATTGTAAATGTAAATATAAAAAAAGTACTATACAAAATATAATTAAAGCTAGGATAACTTTCATACTAATTATTTTTTATAATAGATTTTTTATATTTTTACTCATTTAATTATAAAAAATCTATTTACTCTACTTCATCTAATGATTTTGATTCTAAAGAATTTTTAGAAGCTAATTCTTTAGCTACTTCTTCTTTAATATCAGAACTGGTTAATTTTTTTAAACTATTTAAAACTTCTTCATCTTGATGTTCATGCTCTTCTTCTTCATCTTCGCCAGCTTCCTCTTCTTCTTGCTCCTCTTCCTCTTCCTGTGCCTCTTCCTCTTCCTGTGCCTCTTCCTCTTCCTCCTCATCATCTTCGATAGGAATTAATTTTTTTTTATTAAAACAAGTATCTAATTTAGATATATCATTTTTTAAAGATAGATAATTATTCTGAATTGTTAAAAATAAATTTCTAAATTCATTCATTTGATTTGTAACTTCAGTCATATCAGTAGCAATTTGATTCATTACATTATTAAATTGGTCTACTTGTACGAAGGTTTCTTTTTCTTTTTCATTAACATTTAAACTAATAGAATTAGATTCACTAGAATTAAAAATACCATTATTATTAGTAATAGTATCAAGTTTATTTTGTAATTCCGATACTTTATGGTTTAATGAAATTAATTCATTATTAGAAGGAGGTATAGAATTACCTTGATTATTTAAAATCATTTGCTTTAATTGTTGTTGATTATTTTCACATAAAACTAATCGATTAAAAATAAATTTAAACGAGTCTTGAGTTGTTAAAGCTGGAATATTTGAATTAGAAGTTGATGAAGTTGAAGTTGAAGTTGGATTTTTATTTACAACTGCGTCAGACTTAGAACGTCTTCTTTTTGCTGCTGCTAAAGAACTTGCGCCACTCATAATATTTATATAAAAGGATATAATCCCTAAATTATTTACGCATTTTCATTTTAATTGGTTCATGAAAATGATAATTTTGTAATTCAAAATCTAGAATTGTATAATCATTAATATTTTCATATTTTTTAGTTATAGTTAACTTTGGAAATTCATATGGTTCTCTATTTAGTTGTTCTCTCAATGGAATAATATGGTCATCGTAAATATGAGCATTTCCCAAAAAGTATACAAATTGATAAGGTTCTAAATCACAATGCTTAGCTATTAAATAAGTTAAAAATGAATAAGAAGCAATATTAAATGGTACACCTAAACCTACATCTCCACTTCTTTGATACAAAGAACAACTTAATTTATTTCCATCAGTTACACAAAATTGGCATAAAATATGACAAGGTGGTAAAGCCATATCATCTATCTGTTGAGGATTCCATGCTGACATTACTAACCTCCTTGAATAACGTTGTTCAGGATCATTCAAAGCATTTATGATATTTTGAAGCTGATCTATACCTTCCCCTTCATAACTAGCTTTACATCCTTCATCTTTATATTTAGCATTAAAATGCCTCCATTGATGACCGTAAATAGGTCCTAAATCATTTTCCTCATAATTTAATCCTCTGGAATCTAGGAAATCGCGAGATGCATTATCATTCCAAATTTTTACGTTTTGTTCTTGTAGTTCTTTATTATCAGTGCTTCCTTTAATAAACCAAAGTAATTCTTTTAAACAGGTTTTCCAGGCTACTTTTTTAGTAGTTAAAATAGGAATAGTACCATCTTGTAAAGAAAAATGCATACCAGAGCCAAAAATAGTTTTAGCATTACCATTTCTTCCATTTTCCATAGTTCCAAAAGTATCTATGTCCTTAATAAGCTTTAGATATTGATTTTCTTCATGTTTTTCTTTAGATAGTAAACCTACCTTTGAAGAAGATTCAGTTACAGAACTAATCATATATTTAATTATCTAATTTTATTTTTAATTTCTTTTTTTAGAGTATATGGAAACTATTGAAAAAGAAGCACAATCAGTATCATCAGGAGGAGCTAAATCATTTATAAAACATGTTTTTAACTTTGAAGATGAATCCAAAAATGATATGATGAATATAATACAATATAGTTTATTAGCTATCATACCAATTGTTGTTTTAAATAAATGTATACAAAGGTATATTCCCGATGTGGATGAAACTAAAGGAAGTTTAGAAATATTTATAGAAGTGTGTGGACAAACTATTGTTATGTTTCTTGGGATATTAATTATTCATCGAATAATTACTTTTATTCCTACTTATAGCAAAACAAAATACGCTGAATTTAGTGTTACAAACATCATTTTAGCATTTTTAGTGATTGTATTAAGTTTACAAACTAAATTAGGAGAGAAAGTAAATTTATTATTAGAAAGAGTACTTGATATTGTAGAGGGAAATGTAAGTATTAAGGAAGGCGTTACTAATAAAAGTTCAGTAAGTGTTTCACAACCTATAGCAAATAGTGGGTATATTGATAATAATAGTTATAGTACTAATAATCCTGCAATAGGCGGTATGACAAATCAAAATGTTCAACAAGACCCCAATTTTCAAAAAATGTATGCTGGCCCTACTACTCCTCTTCAGAATGCGGCTACCCCAAGTGCCAATTCAACTATGGAAAACTTTGAATCTCCATTAATGGCTGCTAATGAGGTGTTAGGTGGAGGATTTGGTTCAGCCTTTTAAAAAATTAATTTATGACCTATTTACGTGTAAAGATACACGCCTATATATTTAAAAATTGAATTTAAATATATCGCATTATTTATAATACAAGATGATTTATGGACGAATTTACAAGATACCTTTTCCAAATGGAAAATGTTATATAGGTTTGACCTCAAGAACAATAAAAGAGCGTCGCGATGAACATACTGATAAAGCGAAAGCAGGTGATACGAGATGTTTATATGCCTCTCTAAGAAAATACAATATGGTAGATACTTTTCAAATGATAGTAATTGATACTGCTGAAACAGAAAAAGAATTGTGTGAAAAAGAAATAGCACATATTGAAATACATAACTCTCACTATAAACGTGGATATGGATATAATATGACTGATGGAGGCGATGGAATACGTGGTTATTTTGATGACCCAGAAGCAAGACAAAAACAGAGTGAAATACTGAAAAAATATTTTGAAGATCCAGAAGCAAGACAAAAATTAAGTGAAGCAAAGAAAAAATATTTTAAAGATAACCCAGAAGCAATACGAA
>MDSY01065577.1_pt1 | contig 12515 bp, 2 predicted proteins | sample 811131 | NCBI WGS metagenome assembly MDSY01 (sample SAMN05326643, study PRJNA326480) | marine metagenome | isolation source: seawater | place: Atlantic Ocean: South West | collected 2010
CCCCATAACCCTAACATAGTATATAATAATAATGCAAACCTTTCCTATTTTAATTTTTGAGTAGGTGGACACGGCATCGCGAAACGCCTTGCTCGCAAATCAGATCGAAACGCACACATGGATTGGGCTCACCGACCGCGGCAACGAGGGCGATTGGCGTTGGAGCGTGGGGGGAGGCGACAAAAAAATGGCCCGTTACCAAAACTGGCACTGTGCCAACGGCTATTGCAACCCAAACAACAATGGACACTCGAACGTGCTTGCCGGGGAAGATTGTGCGCTCATGGTGAATGCGGGTCAGCGGCATCCCACCCTACATGGCACATGGGTAGATAGTGAGTGCCGTACTCCTCGCGCATACGCTTGCTCGGGTGTTGCCTCGCCCGCACCACTGCCGCCGCCGCCACCAGGGGCGCCGCCGTCGCCAAAGATGCCGCCGCCGCCGCTGCCGCCTCCGACGCCACCACCGCTCGGCCCTCCGCCGTCAGCGCCACCCGCAACACCTCCGCCGCCGCCACCTTCGCCCCAGCGACCACCGCCGCCACCGCCCTCTCCGCCGCCACCCTCTCCTCCCTTCTCTGGTTTCCTCCTCGTCGACACCCCCCGCTCCTGGTACGGCGCTTTGATGGACTGCACCGCGAGGGGAGGGAGCCTAGCTCACCCCCACAGCGCGGAGCACAACGAAGAGCTCGCACAGATGGTTCGTGGCCCAACTTGGATTGGGATCTCATCAGGCTACGCGTCTGGTTGGGCGGCGGCTCATGCAAGGGGTGGCGGTTGGGTGTGGGCAATGGGGGGAGGTGAGGTTGGCGCGAATCAAGGCGCGAATCAAAGCGCGAATCAAACGTATGCCAACTGGCAATGTCCGGAAGGAGGCGGGAGCCATGAATGCGCACCTTCCACGCAACGCCCACGAGGAGATGTCAATTGCGTGGAGATGGTGGGGCAGAATGGCTATGCGTCTGTCGTCCCGGAGCGTGCTAATCCCCACACCGCTCGGGATCGTACCAGAACCATTGGCACCGGAACTATTGCGCCGATTCAAAACGTTTCCCTGGCAACTTTCTCCGTGGCAAAGGTTTCAGTCGCCAATTTCTCCGCAACAACCGGCTCGTCTCCGGTGGCGGTGGGCCACAAGAAGGGAGAGAAGGGAGAGGCAACACAAGCCATATTTAGCTCGGCGAACGTTCCAGGCTTGTTGACTCATGGTCCCGACCACGGCACCTGGCGCGAGGCCCATTGCTTAGATGCGAAGCCCTACGCGTGTAGCTACGTCTCATCGCCGCCGCCGCCACCGCCGCCTTCGCCGCCACCTCTGCTGTCGCCTTCTCCACTACCGCCGTTGTCACCGCCTTCGCCCTCACCACCTGCACCGCAGCCGCCTCCATCACCGCCAAAGTTCCCGCCGCCGTCTGTGCCCCCGCCGCCCTCGGTGCCGCCGCGCTCGCGCTCGCCCTCGCCGCCGCCAAGCCCTCCGAGGCAACCACCAAGCAGCCCCCCAACAGGCCCGCCCTTTTCCGTACAGCACACGCTCAAACAGGCCGCGGATGTGCTTGAGGATTCTGTAGACTCAGCTGTGAAATGGGGGGGTGGCTCCCTATTCGAAGAGGGTATAGTTGGTCTTGGCGGCGCTTCCATCGGCGTCTTGCTGCTCCTGTGCTGCCGTTATTGCCTAAAGGCGCGCAACAAGTATGAATCTCGGCGACGCGGCGGAGCATTTGCAATGGAAGAGATCAGTAGGCGGAGCACTACGAATCGGTTGATTGATGTGGATCCGCATATGCACGGTTTTGGCCCAAATGCATTTCCGGTCAAATGCGGGCCTGCTGTCGGTGTCGGGAGCTCAAGGGCCGCAATTGTGATGGAGCGTCCGTGGACGCAACTCCAAGATACCTAAAACGGCATCGGTCATTTTGGTTGGTTGTCACATTTTGCATTCTTCTGAGGAATTCCCACAGTAAAAGACTCGAACAGATGTGCTACTGATTGTGTACGTACCAGAACCATGCGAGTCCTTTTGATATAGTATCTAAATCTATATCAACAATCAAGCACAAGCGCATTCATTGATTGATCTCGTTTCTGTCTCCTCATCCTCATCGATCGGAGCACCATCACTGCCACTGGTCGCGAGCCCGCTTCGACCATAGTGTGCCAGTCCGAGATTCCCCCCCAGCCCCCGCATTAGCGAGAGCAGCCCCCCCGCGACTGAATCGCGCGGCCCATTTGTCCTGCAGTCCTCCCGCTTGGAAGGCTTGAGAAACCGCACGGCCTCTTCCGGGTAGTGTCCACAAATCGTATCCATATGCCCAAGCGGCAGCATATAAAGCACCGTGTGCGTAAGTGCCGCGACTGTCTCCGAGTGCATCCTCTTCCCGCCGAGAATGGCCTCTCCGAAGTATCCCGGTATGCGCGAGGAGAGGAGGCGCGTGTACCTTCCCCTCGACTCCAACATGCCGCTGCCGATAAAGTAAACCGCTGCCGTTGCCGCCTGACCCTTCTTGTACACACGTTCGTGTGGCAGGAGAATCTTCTCCATGAGCGCGCTGGCCACCTCCTTGAGAAACCCCCCCGGAGTGTCCTTGAAAGCGGGCAGCACGCACAGTCGGCGACGGTGCATCTGGTAACACGTGGACAGCCTGAGCCATTGCGGCAATTCGTCTAGAATTCGTCGTGCTGTGAACAGAGGCGCATGTCTCATTTTGAAGGCGTAGAAGTCGCGTACGGCCACCTGAAGCTCCCTCGGTACCGCGTGTGTGCTCAGGTAGTGCAGCGCCTCCTCCGTCTTCCGTTTGAACTCCTCCTTGGAGTCGGACGATGTCGAGAGCAGCCCGGAGACGAGACCGATGGCCACCGCAAAAGTGAGTGAGGCAATCCATGTGAGCACGCACATGAAAGCGGTCTCACCGTTGGTGTGAGGCGCAATGTCGCCGTAGCCCACAGTTGAGAGCACCGTCGCCGCGAAGTAGACAGAGCGCACATATTGGACGCCCTCGGGGGAGAAGGCCACACCGTCCAAGTGAGCCCATGAGGGCAACCCGAATCGACACGCCGAGTTCTCGAAGTTTGGCGCGAAGCTCTCCCTAAAAGTGCTATTTGAGAGGGTGGCGTGGAGCCAGCTTGCGTTGCCCCATGTCTCGCTCGTTCCGTTCGCCGCCCAGCGCGCGCCCTCCGTGCTGTCGTAGCACGCACGCGTTTCGAGCTGTGCGATTATGAACCAAAGGCAGCCGAAGACGTGCGCGAGTAGCGGGAGCGACGCGAGAAACTTGAGCAGCCGCAGCGCCACGCGGGAGAGGGGGAATGCGTTGAGGAGTCGGTTGAGAGACAACGAATAGTCAGGCAGACGCTGCAGCCGGAGGAGGTGCAGTAGGCGGAGCGCCGCTAGACGACGGTGGTGGTGCGTGCCACCATCACCAAGTAGCGGCACGTGAGCGAACGCCTGGAGTGGCAACGCCGAGAGGAGGTCTCGGCGGAGCCACGTGTCGCGGTAGCGGCGGCCGATGGCACGTGGGTTGCGGATCACCTCGCCCACCTTCTTCACCTTGCCGGTGGCCACGTAGGCGAGATGAGCATATCGCAGCCAGACGTCGCATAAGAAGATGACGTCGACAAGATAATCGGATGGTTCCCAGATTGAGTGCAACGAGGTGTTGGTGCGAATCGAGAGGGGGCCTTCGGGAAAGGCGATACGGTACGGTATTGCGCAGAGGGTGAAGAGGGTGAGCGTCAGCAGGATCACCTCCCACGCCACGTGCAGGGACGATCCAGGAAGCAGAACCCAACCCCGATCCTCCTCACGCGTCGGCGCTGTGGCGACAGCGGCAGCAGTGACAGTAGCGCTCGCTGCGGTCGTCACCTTTGCCGCCGCTATTGGACGCCCCGACAGCGGCTGCTCGGTTATCTTCTGACCTCTCTCCGGCTCAGCAGCGGTAGCGGCAACTCGTGATGCGCCAAAGGCGAACCCGGAGGCGTTCGCGGTGAGCTGTGCATAGTCTTGGGCGTGACTCTCTTGGAGCTTCACGAGTAGCGGCTCGGGAAGAACCAGTATGGTCGTGCGTAGCGCGGCACATGCAGTCGTGCGGCGGATCCGTTTGGATCCCACGCGCAGCGCCTCGTATCCAAACCAGCCACCGACGCCTAGCGCGTCGACCGCATCTTCGGCGTCGGCGTCGCTGCCGCCCTCGGACTCCAATGCTCCCTGCTCGGCATCAGCCATGGCGCCGCGGCAGTCACCGGAAGCGCCCGAAGTAAAGCGTCTTGTCAGCTGGCGCGGTCGGAAGACGCCTGCGAGATTTGCAGCAGCAGGTATTAGAGCAGGCGAGGGAAAAGAGGCATCCGGTTCTCCATGCTCACGCCGCTCAAGCACGCCCTTGCCATCGAGAGGACCTTCCTCGAGGGCGCCCGACGACACTTGGTATCGCTTGCCCCGTTCCGGGGGCGGCGCCGGCGCCACCCTGCGGTTAGCGCGGGAACAGGTGGCCGGCGATCTTGTGCTACCGCCAGCGCCCAAGCCAGTCGCCCGCCCACATCGTACACGTTCGCTCCTTGCTTCGCGCCGCCGCACCACGATAGCACCCGAAACTCCTCCCTCTTCCTTAAACCCCCTCGCGTGCTTCCAAAGATCGATCTGCCCCGACATGACAATATAAATGTCCCTAGCCACGTCCGTGTGCCTAAAGATGAACGCCTTGGCGGGCGCGACGGTCTCGTACGAGGCTTCAAGAATCAACCGGATCGCACCGCTCGAGATGGCCGATGAGAAGAAGGGGAGCCCACGTAGAGTGGGCCCGAGCCGTAGCAGTAGCAGAGACTGCTGGACCGAGGGCGGCAGATCCCTCAAGACGCACGTTTCCTGGTACCCTCGCATGAGCTCTCGGCTCTCTCCCACGTACTCATGAAGCGCCGTCTGGAGGTTCTTGGGGAGCCGGTGGCTCAGACAGAACGCTTTCAGCCGCGACATGACATCCTCGTGCGCACGCGCCGCACCGTCGAGCTCAGTGAGCGTTGACGAAATGTAGCCGATCAGCGCCGCGTTGATGACAACGCCGAAGAGAGCGATCAGCATGAGGGCCACCGTCTCCGCGAGGGTGTGTGGCACGATATCGCCAATGGGGACGACGAGGAGGGTTCCGAGCCCCGTGTAGAAGGCGCGCATCCACTGCGAGAAGATGCGCCCGCCGCTGCGCCCCGTAGAGATTAGACCGTCGACGCGTGCCCACGAGGCGGCTCCCTCTGGCTGGAGCGCTGCGCACAAAAAGAAGATGCACCCGAACCAGTGTCCGATGACGCAGACGGCTCCGATGATGGCGAGGATGAGTCGAGCGTGTGCGATGACGCCACCCACGCGTACCAGGCGGCGCTCGAGCAGGGCAAGAGAGCGCAGGCGGTCGCGGAGGAGGGTCAGTTCGCGGAGGGCTTTTGGGAGCCGTAGAGCAGAAATCGCGCCGAACGACCAGTTTCGCGCAAAGCTCCCGAGGGCGATGAGGTCGAGTGGCACGCTCAAGAAGAGAAGGAATGGCAGGCGGCACTGTTGCTGCCGCCGCCAGAGGGCGTCGCGTGCGGCCGCCGTGGTGTCGGCTTCCGGGGCGAGGAGGAAAGTTCGCAAAAAGGTGTCGCCGATCGATGAAACGTCCAGCAAGCTTTCAATCCACAACCAGATGGCGATCTCATTTCGGATGGGGTGTTCGGTGAAGAAAGCAATTCGAAACGGCGTGCTTATCAAGACCGTCGCAGCATATCCCAGCATGAGCGCGTCCCACCACTGGCGCTGCGCAGAGTCGCGCCGGAACGAAATAATCGACAGCTTTTGCCACCACCATTGCCGCAGCAGCGTCGCCGCGCGTTCGAGGCGCCGCCGCAGCTGGGCGAGCAGCGCGCACCGCCCGGCATGGCTGTTGAGCGTGCACGCGCGTGGCTTGGGCGTGCGTGTTGGTCTTCGAAGGGAGTCGGCCATCGGCCGCACCGCGCAGCCGCTACCTTGGGCGCTGCCTCGGGTGCCGCGTGTGCTGCAGCGCCCACCGCAGCGCCGCACGAGACTGCCCCCCCCCTTGATCATAAACCCGGTTTGACATCCGTCGCCATGTGTGCTTGATGCCGCGTATATTCGCGCTTCCCGCACGATCGAACCGCGGTGACCAATGCCGGCGGCGCGCGCCTTGCCAGTGGCCGTCACTCTTGCGGATCGGTCCCCGTATTGAGCACAAATCTGGAGTTCAGCCCCCCCGCTCCGCCAGTTCTCTGGCGAACAGACCCCCCAAGCGGCACCTGCGGGCTCAGCCATGCCTCTCGCGAGCGGACGACGCAGCCACGCCACCGTCGCCTGCACGTGCATTGGAAGCGAGAAGAACTCGACATCGGTTACACTTGGGTCTGGTACGGCAGAGACGGTTACGGAAGTTCCGGTGATGCTTCCCCTTTGCGAGACATCGGCGGTGCGCCATGGCTCGCCGCCACTCCCGCCATCGCCAAGACTACTCCGGATACTACTCCGCACGCTACTCCGCACGCTACTCCGCTGGCTGTTGTGGGCAAGGCTGCCTTTGGTATTAGGGCTTGTGCGGGCGGGGCTGCTGCGGGAAAGCTTAGAGATGCGGGGAGGACTGCTGCGGGGAGGACTGCTGCATGGTGCCATGCCCCCAGCGCCTCCCATACTGTCCATCCCGGGGTCACTACCACACGAAGCGCGACGACCACTCACCCCCACAGGAAGGCTTTGCGGAGGTTGGCCTGCCATTTCGGTAAGTGGACTCGATCTCGTGAGTGATTTCGTGAGGTTTGGCCGCCGCCGTCGACGTATCACCGAGCTGCTTAGCAAGTTGCAGCCACGCTCAAGTCTGGTGAACACTGCCGACCCGTCTTCGGAGTCTGAGCCGCACTCACTGCCCTCGCCGCCACCGCTGGCGCCACGTGCACCGCTGCAGCTCTCCTCCGACACCCCCCGCCCTCCGCCTTGACCCCCCCCGGAGCTGCGCTTCTGCCGCACCTGCCGCAGCCTGCGCTGAGCCATCGGCGTCGAGAAGTCGCGCAGGTTCCGTGCGATCTTCAGCGCAAGCAGCTCTGCGCGCCCAAGCTCGGCCCTGAGTAAATGCCAGCGCACCTTATCTGCGCCCTCCGCGTTCTCAATAACCGCCTCAAACACGCTCTCCTGTCTCGCGTAGAGTCGACGCGCGTGGCGCTCGAGAGAGGCGCGCAGCTTTGGCTGGTGCGCCGCGAGCGCCGCCGCGAGGTCTGCATGCGATAGCGCGAAGGTGTCACAAGTGCCGACCGCACGAACGTTATGCGTGCAAGGCACCTGAAGGATACATTCGAGCGCTGCGATGGCCCCCCCTCGGTGGATCTGATGAAGAAGGAGCGCGTGTTTCTCCGAGCGCCCCTGCTTGTCAGCGCGTCGCACCTCCGCGAGTCCTTTGCGCAGCAGCAGCCAGCGCGCTGGCGTGCCGTTGCGCGGCCCTTGGAACTGCTCTCCAGTAAAGAACAGGTGAGGCACCATCAACGAGGCGAGCGCCATATGGATTCTTCTCTCGAGCGGCGCGAGCAGTTCGAGTCCCCCAAGTGCGCGAGCACAGAGTGCCTCGGCCACCGCGTGCCGGAGCAGCGTCGGGAAGTTGCCAAGCACCGCCTCCTCATCGACGCCATGGCAGAGGGCAAACCGCGCGTTCTGCCGCGCAATCACGAGCTGTTGCACGTGTGATGGTGCCGCCCAGTTGAGCATCCACCTCCTCACGGCGCCAAGATTCTGCCTGTGGGCCTCGGTGGCTTCAAAGAGGCTCTTGATCAGCGGCGCCATCGAACCGATCACCGTGGGATAGCAGATGGCGCCGACACCAGTGACGACGATGGCGACGAGCGTCTCGGCCTCACTTTGGGGGACAATGTCTCCAAAGCCGATGGTGGTCATCGTCACGAGAGCAAAGTAGAGTGAGCGGAGGTAATTTGCGCCTCCAGCCTTGCCCCCCGCCAATGCCGCGTTCAAAGGCTCGTCGAACCACGAGGGGCGGGAGAGGAGCCCGGCGACGAACCAGACGGCGGTCACCCAGTACACGAGGACGCATAGCCCAGTGAGTAGCAGGGCCATCGTACGCTGCAGCGCGGTGAGCAGAACACCCCGTCGCGCAAGGAGCGTCTCGAGGGAGTCGAGGTGGCGGGAGACGTTGACGAGGCGGAGCAAACGAAGGATGCGCACGAGGGGCACAAGCTGCGCCGAAGGGGGGTCAAACAAGAGGAACAGGTAGTCGACGGGGAGCAGGGAGAGTACGTCAAACTTGGCGCCGGCGGTGCGCATGTAACGACAGCAAAGCAAGCGCGGCTCGCGCACGGTGCCGCGCTCGCCATCTTCGTAGGCGAAAACGACGGCGCGTAGAAAGGTGTCCGTTGCGAAGAGCGCGTCGCAGAGCACGTCGGTCACGATCCAGCCGCTGACCGCTGAGGCTGTACAGCGAACGCTCAGGCCGGGGAAGAGGGCGATCCGCAGCGGCAGCGAGAGCGCACACCAGAGTAGCACAGCTGCCACCCATAGGTCCCAATAGAGCGTCGCCGCAGCGCCGGGCGCTGCCCAATATTCCCACCACCTTGGGACAGCGCGCGTTTCTGCCGCAACAGCCTTGGCGAGCAGTCGCTTCACCGAGCCGACGCCGCCGTGAGCATGCCGGGCGAGGCCCACGAACAGACATCTCACAGTACCGCCACCGCCGCCGCACGTGCTGTCGCCGTGCACGGCGCGGTCCCTTGTGTTCGCCCCCAACTGGCGGTGGTGCGCCATTGATGAGGCACCACGCATCGCCGATGAGGCGCCGCGATGGAGCGGCGCAGTCGAGGACTGGCACTGCGGCCGGCCGGCCCGGGGTTGCACCGGCCGCTCGCCCTCGCCGCCGCGGAGGCCCACCACACACGACACACCAGAGGATGGCTCGGCATCCACTCTTAGATGCTCAGTATCAGATCTCATCCAAGTGGTATCAATCTTGCCTTGGCGTATCTCCTCTTGCCGCTCAGCGTAGAAGGCGCGCCGCAACTCAGGCGTCATGTGCGTTGCGAGCACTTGCTCGAGGGTCGCGTGCTCCAGCTGCTGGACCTCGCAATAGGTCTCACACACCAGATGGACGGCTGAGACACCAGGCTGGAGCACTGCGGAGCCCAAGAAGCAGTCGCCCTCTGTGTATGTGCAAACCACGTCAGCGTTGGCAAGGAGGGCCTTGGCCTTCGCCTTGGGAGTCTCGGACGTGACGGGACTCTCAGAAGTGACGGGGATCTCGGAAGTGACGGGAGTCTCGGATGTGACGGGAGTCTCACACGTGACCGGAGTCTCACACGTGGCGGGACTCTCGCACGTGACGGGACCCTCACACGTGACGGTGGCGGCTAGTGCTTTAGGATGTGTCTCCTCGGTAGTACTGACGGTAACCGTCTCTGAGGCCGAGGAGGTTGGTGGTGTGGGGCTGTTACTCCCTTGTGGTTCCGCGACGTGCCGCGGCGAGAACTCCGTTGCGACACTCAGCGAGGGGCGCCCTCCCATAAGCCCCCCACCATGATCATTACGCACCATCCGTAAGACGCGCCCGCGGCGCAGCACATACATGCTCTGGACGAGGTCGCCCTCGTGCACGACGGCAGCGTCTGTTGCGAGGTTACGCTGCGTGAGCGCGTCGACGAGCGCGTTAATGATGGTCTCATTCAAGGCGCCAAAGTAAGGCACTGCGCGGATCCCTCCCTGATTCAGCGCGCGCCGGATCTCCGCTTCGAGCGAGCAGGGGATCTCAGCAAAGAAGGCCTCCTCGGAAAAGCCGCGAAGATGCTGCCAGTTGTACTCGTGGTAGTTGACCAGTCGGCGGCGGAGCTTCTCGGGAAGGTGGCGAAATTTACAGTAGCGTTCGAGCGTTTCCATCTTGTGCTTGAATCGAGCGAGGTTCGAGCTCGCGCTCGTGAGGATGCGCGAGAGGAGGGCGATGATCGCGCATGAAATGATGACGCCAGAATACTGCACCAGCATTGTGTAGCCCGTCTCGCCGAGGTTGGTGGGCGTGATGTCGCCAAAGCCGACGGTGATCAGAGTGACAATCGACCAGTAGTACGAACGAAGGTACTGCCGCTGGTGGCTGCGAGTCACGCCGCTGAGCGACGCGCCGCCTGGGTCGTCGATGAGTAGCGGATCGTCGAGCGCCCAGCCTTCCTTGCCCCACCCTGTGAGCCGCCACCATCCACAGGCAGAGAGGTGGCAGAGCACCGTGAAGACGAGCATCAACTTGGTCAAAATCCACACATCTCGCGAGAAGCGCACGTTTTGACGCGCGAGCAGCTCGAGCAAGTGCTTCTCGTACTCGTAAAAGATGAGCGGCGTTCGGAGCAGCCGCAGGGCGCCGAGCGCGCGCAACGCGGATGGCGGCGACCCCGCCGCCGCAGGGACGAGGATATCCCATGGGACCGTGCAGCACAACTCGAGCCAGAGACGAGAGCACTTCGAAACGCGTCGAGGCGCCACACGCGAGGGCGGCGAGACGGCAGTGGCGAGGGTGTTGGCGGCGAGCGCAGCAGCGCTCAAGAGGAAAAAACCGTCCGAGACCCAGAGGACTGCGCGCACTGCGTGAGACTCGTCGGGCTCGAAACACAAGGTATAGGGTACTGTCACCAATTGCAGCATTAGCATCGCAAGCGCCAGCGTGTCGTGCGTCGGTTTGGAGCCCAACACGGCTGAAAGTTTGTCCACCAGACGGGGCGTTAGCGGCCTTTTTTGAGGCTTGAGCGAGGAGGCCTCGCTCAAGCGACTGAGCAGACCCCGGCTGAGCAGACGGTTGAGGCGGCTCGGGCGGCCGGAATTGTTTCGGAGCCTGTCGCCGAGCCGTGGTTCCCGGTGTGACGCCGCCGACGCCGCCTCGACACGCTTCCAAAATGGAACGTGGTCCTCCTCGTGATTATTCGCAAAGATGCTCACAATTCCGCGCGTCTGGAAATCCCTCCGCAGAATATCCCAGCCGGAGCTCTGCGCCGATGAGCCTGCGTTTGTGGTCCGCACGGCCCACGTGTCGTGAGAGGGAGCAGGCAGTGCGCGGCAGCAGCAGCCAAGCCGCTCACCAAGCGCGAGGCTCCGGCTGCAGGCAGCTGGCACTTCGAGCTGCCTGCAACGCGACATGCGCACAGTGGGTTGCGCACCTGGAGCATCAGGAGGCACAGCCATCGCCTCCGCCCCTCCGTTGGTCCTCACGGCGCCGATGCTGGCCAGAGGTAGCAAGTCAGTCTCGCCGTTCCATTGCTCGAGGCGATATATACGCTTCGCGGTGATTCTTTCTGATACCGTTTTGAGCGAGTTTTTTTCGACGTTATTTTGCTGAAAAAGTAGCTTCTGTACATACTACAAGTTTTAGCGGGAAAGGATATACAACGAAGCTTTGAGCGCGAGAGCACGCGCGTCAAAGGACGTGTCAAAGGACGTCCATCGCATCGCAAGTGTGAGAGCAGCTGCGGGGGCGTCAGCGGTCGCCGCTCGTTTGGCGTCAGCGGTCGCCGCTCGTTTGCCGAGCCCGCGCGCAACACCAGCGCTTGGGCGACCGAGAGCAGGGCGCTCATGTCGCCGCCGACACGGAAAAGGCGCGGCGCGCCGAGCAAGAAGGGCAAGAAGGGCAAGAAGGGCAAGCAGCGCCGCAAGTCGACGAAGAGCTCGACTCGGAGGAAGCCCTCGTATGCCGACGGCGAGACGGCGCCCTTCTGGAACAAGGCGCTGGAGATGGTGTACGCCCAACTGCCCATGCCTGCGATGCCGCAGGGCGCCTCTACCGCTGCGGCTACGAACCTGTCGAGTGGCTGCTCCTCGCACGGCGAGCGCAAGTGGAGCACGTGGTGCTCGAGGCGCATACTCAAGAACAAGCCGCTCGAGCCAGGTGTGCGCGCGAGAGCTGACTGGCGGAGTCACGTGGCATTTCCTGAGGGGGTGACCGTCGTCTCCGCCGAGGCCATCGCCGAGGCCGAGACCAAGGAGCTCGAGAAGAAGCAGCGAGCAAGCGACGCAAAGCGCAAGAAGGAGGGTTTATCCCCCCTCCTCCTGGAGGCCAAGCCTGAGAAGGTGCTGAAGGTGCGCAAGCTGCGCGTGCGCCTCGGCGTGGAGCCGCGGCAGGGCGAGACGCCGAAGCAGTGCAAGCATCGCCAGGAGAGGACGCTGCGTGACTGGGCGGGAGCCTGCCGCTTCACCTACAACAAGGCGTTGCTCTCCACGCGGGCCGACCCCAAGAACAAGAACCACGTCAAGATGCCATTCGACGATGCGCTCCTCCGGCAGCGCTTCACAGCGGAGAAGGCGAACGCCAAGCTCGCCAAGAAATGTGAGGAGCACGGGTTCAAGGTGGGCAAGTTTCTCGAAGGGCGCGAGTGGCTGCTGGACACGCCGGCCGATATACGCAACGAGGCCATACGGGATCTCCGCAAGGCGCAGCAGTCCAACCTCGCCAAGGCGAGATGCGAGAGCGAGCGGCGCAAGCAGCACAAGGCGGAGGGGCGGCCGGACAAGCTCTGCCAGAGAGTACACAAGTGGA
>MDSY01093298.1_pt1 | contig 12515 bp, 14 predicted proteins | sample 811131 | NCBI WGS metagenome assembly MDSY01 (sample SAMN05326643, study PRJNA326480) | marine metagenome | isolation source: seawater | place: Atlantic Ocean: South West | collected 2010
ATGTTGCCATTATGTTCGCAAGCATCCTTCTGATAAAAGAATAGTGCCTTCTTAAGTAAATCCTTCTGATCGTGATTTAAAATAGCAGTTGATAAAAACATGGTAGAACCTTCCCCCATATGGTCCTGTGCTGAACTATTTATTAGTATATCCAGTCTATCACTCATGTCAATAGTATATCCTTAACTGTCAGGGGATCAAAACCTAAGATGCCCTGATCCTCTATTGGTTTAGTATTCTCCACGTCATACTTAGTGAATAATCCCTGTCGTACAATGGGATCCATATACTTGAACGTCATTATATACCTATTCATTAGATAACGTGGTGTGGGTGGTCTGCCTGTGTGTGGTATCCTACCATCAAACATAACTATACGTCCAGGTTTAGGTGTGACTATTCTCTGAGCATCTAGGTTATGGTCATAAAATATAGTCTCACCACCCCAGTTAGGATGCCACTCATGGTTCAAATATAATATAACTGTCTTATTATCAGGCACGTCATGTGGTGCATCTACATGTATACCAGGTGTATTACCATGTCTCAACACATTAATATAACTGCTGTATAACCACTCACGTTGGGGCATTTGTGGGCAAACTGCTTCCAAATATGTCAACACCTCTAGGTATAGTGGATCATTACTTGCATCTAATCCTGAGTTCTGAAAGTATGTAGGATTATCTATTGGTACGAAATTATATAACTGATGTGTCCAATAATTATTTCTCTCATCTACCTCTGGTCTTGCTTCACATGGTGGATCATCAGTACGTGTAAACATATAAGGTAGATACATTGCTCTATGATATATCTCCTCTGATGCTAATTTAGTATCAAATACCTCAATTGGGAATTTCATAATATTTTCTATCTATTGGTTTAATATGAGGTATCATGTGCTGCATAGGTATACTAACAGATAATCTCTTACCATGTGGATGTGCTTGATGATAACATCTTGCTGGTATGTATAGTATATCACCTGGTAATAATAATGTCGATACCTGTACCTCTAAGAATGGTATCATATCCTCAATACCATGATATGTTAATTCCTTTTCAGGATATGATGCTGTCCTGTCTATTATATTACTACACTTATTCTTATAAACTGTCCACTGTGTCTCTCCTTCTACTTGTATAATAAAATTACTTGCCGTGTCCTCATGTATATTAAATGATCTACAATCACCTAGTCCTGCATATAAATGCATTGCCATCTTAGCAGTGAAATGTTTCTCAAAATGTCCTAGTATCTCTTGTTGTTTAGGTAGACCAGAGTCAAAGTTATTAATAATCATACAATGACCTGCCTTGAATATCTCCATCAACTCAGGTACATCCTCATGGTCATGTCTCCATACATGAGGGTACTTTTGTACACCAATATAATCACCAGTGTCCTTGTTTATGAATTTAATATTATAGAACTGTGGGTTGTTCATACAATACTCTACATCCTTCCAAGTTGCAAACTCAGAGGGATCATCAATGACACCCTTGAACACTTGTGCAGTGTCATCAATGTACCAGTTTTTATTTAATCTAGGTATCAGCGAAGAGATCATGTTCTGATGTGAAATTAAGATTTAATGAGACCCTAAACTTACAGTCTCCATATGGGTTAGATGATGCGTGGAACTGATGTCCATCAAATACAAATAAACTATTTCTTTTAGGTGTATTCCTATGTGCAATAGTATATTCTTGTTGCATTGCCCTCCACCATCTATGCTCTATATCACCTGACTTTGGATCATCATACTCATTAAAGAATACAGTATCACCAGTATAGTCATCCAGATAGAATAGACCTGCATAGTGGTCTTCCTCATGGTCTGTGTGTGGTGCATTATGCTGTGGTTGATTATCACCCTGTTGTAATAATAATGCTAATCTAATCCTACTATACTCTATACGGTGTGGCATAGCATCATTGATAGCATCACATAATGGCATGAAGTGACTTAACCAAGGACTCTCCACACCTTTTCTATCCATGAGTACATGAACAAATCCCACAGTCTTTTGTTTATGTGGGATGTCCATGAGATTCGTATCACCCCATTTATAATCATCACTAGGTTTATAACTTATATCCTCTGATAAGAAGTACCATGGGAATCCATTCATCCCTGACACTAAATCATTTAAGCGTGAGAGGTAACTTGGAGTTATTAGGTTTTCCCTTTGGATATACTTCATTGTCTCTATAGAAATCAGAAAATATTAAAATGTTAAATGATAAGGATATCCTATCTTTATCACTTGCACTTCTGTCTACACTATGTAACAACCATGATGGAAATAATATCATGGTGTTTTCTTTTGGTTGTATATAATGCTCCATGTGATTCATGGACTTATCAAACCTATCAAAATTCTCATTACATCCCCAGTATTCTTTAAGACACTGTTCCTCAAATGATCTATGGAACTTTAACTCACCACAACAACATTCAGGTATCTTAGCATAATATACTCCTGACATTATACATCCAGCATGTGTATGTACTAAGTTTGAATGACCTTTACCATTAATATTAATCCATAGATTAGATAACTTAAGGGTATAATTCATAAACCCCCAATCATCACATGCTTCATAAGCATGGTCCATTATACTATAGTATAGGTATTTGAATGGTGTTTCAGGTAACACATCAAACTTAAACTCATTAGATTGCCACCCACCATCATTGGTTGCTTGACGACCTACTGGATCGTGCTCTCTAACCTCATATGAGAAGTCTTGAATAGGTTTGAGGTCAAGACCTACATCATCATCAGTCCAAAGAGGTGTAGGAAATAATAACTCAGTCTTCTTCATTGAATACGAACTCTTTATCAGTCACATTAGGATCAACGTGCTTCTTATATAATGCTAGTGCTTCAACTGCACCACTGAGTTTGTTTAGTTGGTCTTTCTTATCTTGTAATTCTTCTAGTGATATCTTAGTGATGGTACTAGTATAGTGCATGTTATCCAATGCTTCCTGGAGTTTCTTATACTCTGTCTTAACATTGTCATGCTGCTGTAAGAAGTTCATTACTAGTTCATCAAAGGTAATTAGTTTACCCTCTTCAATAATCTTTTGTTCTCCTTCAGGTAGACCTGCTTCTTTCTTTAGGTCAACTACTTTAACATCTTGTGGCATTACTCAAACCTCTCTTTGTTTTTATTTAGGGATAAAATTTTCTCCTGAGTCTTAATCCTATTTGCTAGTGTTGTAGTCTCAGTGAAATGCATTGATCTGTTAAACTCCATGATCTTATTATTCTTAAGATCTTCTTCATTGGCAGTCTCTATGATAACATCATACTCTTTATTATTCAAGTACTTTCTCTCAATAGGTATCCATTGAGCGAGTGGTGTACCTGCCTTAACAAGGTACTCACCCTCTTCAATAGAGTGCCAGAATAGTTGTAGATTAACTTCATAAGAATACCTAGGATCTACAATACCAGTTGGTATACTAAATCTCTTCTCATCCCAGTAAGGAATAGGTATCTGTAAGAATACTATATCATCATGTGCTTGTATCCTCCAAGGTAGTTCTAATTTAACAACTGTATCATTAACTGGTGCAAATGGATTAACCAATTCTCTCATACCCTCAGTTTGATAAGCAATATGACCTTTAACATATGTTGGATTGTCTTCATTAAACATTACTTGAGATACCCAAGCAAAATCTTTACCATCACCATTCTGTTTAATAACAAAATCTGCTGGTGCTACCATTACATAACCAGTCTCAAATAATGTACTTAATGCTGGACATGTTACTGCATGTTGGTATAAACCAGTAAGATCGTCATGGTTCTCTTCTCCTGTGAATCCACTTAATACTGCTTGTTTATTCTCCCAGAGTCTTTTAACCTTCATTACAGGACATGTACTATCCTTACTATAATATTTCTTAAGAGCATCAGTCTTCCACTTCCTCTTAAGTTTACCAGCAGGTATCCAAGGTTGTAATGCTTCAACTCCAGGTTGTATGCTATAGAACCTAATCCACTTCTTCTTCTTTTTAAAAAAATTAAACATAAATGTTATCCTTTAAGTACTGATAATGTGATGGTTGTTTAGTAACCCAGTCATTCATTCTATCCTTATCTCGTTGATATTCAACATGATAATCTCTCACGTCTTGTATTCTATCATCATCTGCTCTTTCATAGAATAAGTTCTCAGTAAATGGTCTCACTCCTTGACCTGCTGCAACATATATCATACCTTCACCCATTACTTCATGGTTAAACATCTTCTTATGATTATAGTCCATTAATGATCTATAGTCACCAAGACCTGCAAATGCTGCTTCAGTAGTGTCCTCATGCCATGTCTGCCAGAATGAAACTGACTCAGTGGCATCTTTCCAGTATTTAGAATCATCCCTTAAACTCATAGTATAATGTAGAGTAACGAAGTTCTTCATTGACTCTAACATTCTCTCAGTAGTATAGTTAAAGATTTCCCTCTCATGGTTAGTAACTCTACCCTCACGTCCATGTAATAGGTCAGTTAATATTATGAGATTCTCATGTGTTGTCATCAACCCTGTGGATTCTAGTGGTTCTAGAAATCCATATGCTAGACCAATACCAACAACATTCTTTACCCATCCTTTAAGATGCTTACCATGTTTAATCTTTATAGGATGTAACTGGCAATTATGGGCAGATTCGGGCAGATATGATCTGAACTCTTCCTCTGCTTCATCATCACTAATATACTTACTAGAATATATGTATCCAGTACCTATATTATTCCACATTGGTATATTATACACCCATCCATTCTTTAATGCAATACAGTTGGTTGAACACTCCATCTGTGTCTCTTTATCATCATATTCAATGTGTGTTGCTAATGCTCTATCATTAAACAACATATCACTGAATGGTTTAAACTTAACACCCATGTGCTGCTCTAATAGCAGTGATCTAAACCCAGTACAATCAATAAAGAGATCAGCACTAATACATTGACCATCCTCTGTAGTAATAGCAGATATATCACCATCTGGTGTCTTAATAACATTATTTACATCACCTTTAAGATGATGGACACCATTTGGTACTGCAATTTTATCTCTCAAATATATACCAAACAGATCAGCATTCATATGATATGAGGTATCATGATCAATAGTATAATGATATGGACCTCCATCTGCATTTGGTATACTATCCGTCATTATATTATTCTCACAGATATAGGTCTGTCTATTAACAAACTTAGCAAACTCTGATGATGGATACTTATCCTTACCATACATTGCTTGCAACTCAAAGAACCTCATTATATGTGGTCCTGTCTCTTCAGGATTATCTAAATTTTGGTGGAAATCACTACCACCACTCTTTACAAATGCTCCAAATGGATAGTCAAACCTTTCTCCCTTACCCTCTGTGAAATTTGTAAATGCAATACCTGCTTTATATGTTGCGTTACATGCTGGCATCCAGTCCTTATCCTTAAGATCTAATCTCTTTAGGTACCTGTTAAAGTGTGCAAGAGTTGATTCACCTACACCTATAGGTTTCACATTCTCAGATTCAATCAGACATATCTCCATGTCTGGATGCTCTTTAGATAGTAATGCAGCAGACATCCATCCAGAGGATCCACCACCAACGATACATATTGATTCAATTTGCATAGATTGTCTCCTTATAATATTCCCACGGTGATTGTAAATTATCTAGGTCGAAAGGTTTCTCTTCCAAATCCTCAACTGTAGCATCCCAAAAATCCATCTCATTAATAACTGCATCACTGAATGGATTCCACCCATGACCTGCCATGACATAGAATATACCCTCAGTAGTATGATCTGCCCAATTAAATAAGTTAGGAAACTTATGTGATGATGCTAAAAAATTCTCTGGTAATTTCTTCATCAATCTATGTTTAGGGTAACGTATGTTAGATACATGTCTCCAGTATGGTGTATCATTACGTTGTGTCATTGAATAGTGAATAGCAATAAATGCTGCGAAGTCATCATACTTATGGATAACCTCACTATTATAAGCATCTCTCATAAACTGTGTGACATGTGTCCTCTGATCCATCACACGTATGAATGTTAATAGATCATTATGTATTGATAACACACCATTAGATTCTAATGGTTCAATGAAACCAGCAGACAATCCAATAGAGATAACATTATCCCTCCATGCTTCTGATCTTCTTCCTGTGTCCCATTTTATAGTGCGGAACATACTATCACCATATACTCCAACATCAGGTTCTACATTCTTTGCTAGATGTTCCCTAAACTCATCTCTTGCTTCATCATCTGTGCAGAACTTATCACAATACACATATCCAGTACCTATCCTATCATAGGTTGGTACATTCCATACCCAACCATTATCTAATGCTGTGCAATCAGTGGTTGGTTTTAATTGATTCTCTTTATCCTGATATCCTATTCTAGTTACTACTGCACTATTATTTGGTAGGTAATCACTCATACTCACCCAAGGTGAATCGTTAAACTGTGATTTGAACCCTGTGCAATCAAATACTAAATCTGCCTTTGGTTTCTTCTTTAAATTCCTTTTAATATGCTTAACACCACGTGGTATAGCATAATTATCTCTCAACCATCCAGCAAATTTAATTGCATCGAAATGGAATCCAGCATATCTCTTACTATCCCAATACTTATTATCCTTTGGTATCTTATTAAGATCTACGCATGTTGCTGCATAACTATAATCCTTTGCAAACTTATCTCTACCCCAACCGAATGTCTTAGCATAGTAGAACCAGTAGTCTACATCATGTATGTCTAATCTAGGTGGACCAAATGGGTATTGCCAAGGTGTATCTCCTTTCTTATGAAAGTCATGAAATCTTACACTACACTTATATGTCGCTTCACACGCTGGCATCCACTCCTCATCCTTTAATCCAAGGTAATGGGTCCACATCCTAAAATATTGTGTGGTGGATTCACCTACACCTACACTGGGTGTCTTACTATCTTCGTACAAAGAAATATCCCAGTCAGGGTATGCCTTAACTAGGGTACTTGCTGTCATCCAACCAGCGGTTCCACCGCCAACAATAACAATCTTCATAACAAAATTCTTATGTGATTATATTACTATGGTGGTGTCCAATTGTCAACCCAGGGATCCCATGCGTTGCGTCCCTCTAGTTGTACTTTCTTCTCATCTTGTGAAAATGCTGCAATAGTACCTGGTTTGGTTGTAGTTGCCTTTACATTGTCAATATGATCTTTAAACTCAGTAGTACCATTCTTTTGGTCTCTGTAGATCATATCTAATTCATCACCTACTGGACCATAAGCAATCATTCTTTCAACAATTGCTTTCTCTCTTAGGTCTTCATTGTCAGTCTTATGTACTACTACTCCATTGATCATTGAATGATCGTAGGTAGTATCATCTGGCACTTCACACCACTTGAAGGATGCATCGGCACCTTCATAGATCTCAAATTTATCTGCTACATCGCAAATGTCAGTGAGAGTCCCATTATTTTTGTTAACGATAGCCCATTTAGCCATGATTGTTTAAAACTCCTTCGATAGTATTTATTAACCGTAGTATTCGTAAACTACGACTACACCTTCACGTCCTCTAGCACCTCGGTTACCAAAACGTGATCCATTACCTCCAGCACCCCAAGCAGCATGAGACTGATGTCTATGAGCATAGTTGTCCTGAGAGTGTCCAGATGGTTGTGAACCACCCATATATGATGTACCAGCATTGTGGTTACCATATGTAGACCAGTTTCCATAACCATTTCCACCACCACCGTAGGCATTCATATTGCCTCCAGATCCATTGCCTCCTATACCACCAGCATGTTGCTGACGACAGTTAGCACCATATCCACCTGATGCAGAGCAGTATGATCCAAATGATGACGTGTTTCCACTACCACCACATCCTGAATATCCTGTACCACCACCTGGATTACCAACGGTAACACTAACAGATGATACATTCTGCACATCTAGGATTCTTCTTGACGTACCGCCAGCACCAGCAGATTCACCATATCCTGATCCACCTCCACCAGCACCAACGACTACTACTTGAATACTTCCAACGTTACTAGGTCTAGACCAAGTACCATTAGATGTAAAAACTTGCATAGATCTAAGACCTGCACCACCACCTCCTCCACCTGAAGAGATGTCAGTTGACCATATCAGATCTGTACCATTAGTACTTAAGAATTGACCTGACTGCCCTGAGAAACTAGGGACATTATATTTTGAACTACCACTTATGGATCCGTTAATATTAATATTATTAACCTTCAGAGTGCCGTTAGCAACAATAGATCCACTCGATAGGGTAAATCCACCCAATCCAGCAAGGTCTGTAACTCCTGTAACTTTAAGAACACTCATCCGAAGAACTCCTGTACGATAACAACACCTTCACGACCTCTAGCACCTCGGTTACTGTATCCAGCACCGTTGCCTCCAGCACCCCAAGCAGCATGTGATTGATGATTGTGTGCATAGTTATTTTGTTGGTGACTCGAAGGTTGAGTACCACCAATAAATGATGCTCCAGCAGTATGGTTACCAAATGACCAATATGATCCGTGACCATTACCGCCACCACCATATACATTTAGGTTACCACCAGAACCATTACCACCAATACCACCAGCATGTTGCTGACGACAGTTGGCACCGTATCCTCCAGAAGCACTGCAATAACTACCGAATGAGGATGTATTACCATTACCTCCACATCCTGAGTATCCTGTACCACCTCCTGGATTACCTACTGTAACTGATACTGAACTGGTGTTAGTTACATCAATAACTCTCTCTGACATACCGCCAGCACCACCAGATTCTGACTCGCCTGATCCCCCGCCACCAGCACCTACTACTGTAACAATAATAGTAGTTACATCATCAGGTCTAGTCCAAGTACCATTGGATGTCCAAACCTGCATAGATCTCATACCTGAACCAGCAGAGACCTCCGACCAAACATATCCACTACCTGTGGATCTCAATGCTTTTCCTTCGTTACCACCTTGAGGTGGTACAACGTATGTTGATCCTCCACGGATCTCACCATTAATGACTATGTTTGAAACAGTGAGGGTAGTTGTCGCAGTGATACCACCACCAGCAAGCATGAACCCTTGTGCTCCAGTTAAATCTTTTAATGCTGATACTTTTAGTTTTGACATGCTTTATTTATCCGTAGAACTCATGAATTACGACTACTCCTTCACGTCCTCTAGCACCTCGGTTACCATGTTTAGATCCATTACCACCTGCTCCCCATGCACAATGTGACTGATGTCTGTGAGCATAGTTATCTTGCTGGTGAGACGAGGGTTGAGTACCTCCCCAGTAACTGCAACCAGCAGAATGGTTACCATAGGAATAATACGATCCATGACCGTTACCTCCACCACCGTAAATGTTTAACGCTCCTCCAGAACCGTTACCTCCGATACCACCTGAGTGCTGTTGTCTACAGTTTGCACCGTATCCTCCAGAGGCACTACAATAACTTCCAAAAGAACTAGTGTTACCACTACCTCCACAACCTGAATAACCTGTTCCACCGCCTGGGTTTCCAACTGTAACTGATACTGAAGATATATTACTTACATCTAACTGTCTCTGAGCAGTACCTCCAGCACCTGCTGATTCACAATACCCAGATCCTCCACCACCTGCACCTGTAACAGTAACCATGATAGTGCCGACACCTGATGGTTTATACCATGTGCCGTTGTTAGTCCAGACCTGCATGGATCTTACACCAGAAGCAGATGAAAGTGTGCCCCAAGTTAATGCTGACCCATTGGTTGATATGTATTCATCAGTGTGACCTGATGGGTTGGGAAGAATATATGCAGAAGATCCAGCGAGATTACCATCAATTTCTATATCATTGACAGTTAATGTGCCGTTCGCAGTAATACCACTGGAAGTGAAGGTAAAACCTCCAATACCACCTACATCTTTAATAGCTCCCAGATTTAACTGTGCCATACTTCAAGACTTCTTACGTTTCTATTTATCATTATTTATACTAATTAATGGTGACCGTCACGTAACCTTCACCACCGTTACCACCCTGATTGCTATTGCCACCAGCATAGTAAGAGGAAGATGTGTAGACGTATGAACCACCGCCACCGCCTCCCCAACCGTTTCCTCCATCACAACCAGAGCCACCGCCAGAGTATCCTCCACCGCCACCTCCACCGTTGTCACCACCTTGTGCATGACCTGCCATACCAAATCCACCATTAGCAGAGGATCCATCCTTACCTCGGAAGTTGGATGTGTTACCACCACCTGATCCAGCATTACCGTAGGAGTTCCATCCTCCACCATTCCCACCATTACCATAGGAATCTCCACCTGAGTTACCAGATGATCCACCAGATGAGCACTGACCATGAGCAGATCCATTCTCCCCACTGTTACCATCTAGTCCGTTTGCTGAGTTATATCCTGCTCCTCCTCCACCACCTGCTGCTATTAAAGGTTGAGCAGATCTATTGTAGTACACGAAAGTACCACCACCTCCACCACCATTCTGACCATTGTTGTTACCTCTCTGACCAGCAACTATGTAGATGGTCTCACCTTTGGTGAAATTAAATTGTGCTTGTTTAGTATATCCATTTCCAGGTGATCTAGATCCTCTTCCGTTTTCAGCACCTCTAGCACCTGCTGCTCTTACTGTATATGTACCGTCTTGTGGTACTGTCCATGCTTGTATACCTTGATATGGTCCTTGAGCAAGATATTCATTTACCCAAGAGTCACCACCGTTTCTACTTGTATAATAACTTCTCATTGAACCTATAGACCTAGCCGTGGATCCTGTCTGTCCACCAGCATTAAATGTAAAACTTTCACCGTTAGCGAATTGATAGAGACCACTGCCTCCGCCTCCACCTCCTCCTCCAGAACCTCCAGTAGATCCAGGTCCAGATGATGAAGGGATGAATCTCGCTGACATGCCAGGTCTTCCCATCTAATTAATCTCCGTAGTTACCACCAGATCCAAGGACTACGAACTCCTCGTTACCTGACGCATTTGTTGGTATTTTATCTATAATCGCAAATGATACTACACATATCTTACTTGACATACTAGGTTCACCACCTGCCCATTCTATAGGAGTGACAACACCATTTAGATATAACGTTGTTGGTATTCCAGCAGCACCAGCATTCTCATTAATAACAGTGATACCAAATCCATGACCATCACCATTAGGAATATTGTTTATATACAAATTATAGTTACCACCACCATTTCTCGTTACATATAAAACATTATGCTCATTAAAGTCATGGGTAACAGTACCACTATAATTAGGATAATATTTAATACTCTCCTTTGTCTCTGAGAAATGTAATAGTCCTGTTGATCTTATATCTCCTGTTGTAACAGCATTAACTTCTAAATCTAACTGGTCATCACCACCAAGGATGTTCCATGTAGCACCATTCTCAATCGTAACTGTATATCCGTTCGCAATAGTAATAGGACCTGCACTGAATCCGTTGGTGAATTCCACACCACCGTTAGCACTGGGACCTACGGTTAAATTTTCTTCAATAGTGGTACCGTTAGTCCTGATGATCGAGTTGTTACCAACTGAAGGACCACCTCCACCTATCGTTGTCCAACCAGGCACACCCTGTTGAGCATCTTGCTTATAGATCTGAGCAGCATCTTCTGTGCTGTTGTATATAACAGTACCAAATGCTGGTGCTCCCAATGCAGTTACTGCTGATTGGTTTAGGGCAGGGAAATTGATCTGCTCTGTGACTTGCAGTGCCTCCATGATGGCACGAGTCGAAGCATCGATCTGATTTCCAATTATCTTGGTGGACATGTTTATCCTCTATTAATACTATTTAGATAACAAGTTCACGAATTTGTATATTATCACCAGTTTGAGGTGTTGTGCCGACTGAGAAGTCAACAGCATTACCTGTTACTGTATAATCTGTTCCTGGTCTCTGAGCGACACCATTTAAAAATACTAATACCGAATAAGCAGTGTGTCCAGGACTACATGCGAATGATGTTGTAACACCATTACCTGAATACATTACACCATTGTTGCCGTTAGTAACACCTGTTGCAAGTGTATACTTATCTGCACAACCATACTTACCAGTCACATCTATGTCACCTGTAACCTTAACGTTACCTGTGATCTTCATTCTATTGAGTGCGTCTGGTGATTCACCAATACCATAATGAGTAACACCTGCATACCTATTAGATGTAATAGGTGCTGTGTCTGTTAGACCAAACTTATACCATGTACCTGCATCATATATCCATCCCAAGTATGTACCTGGAGTCCAGTCAACGTTATAACATAGGTCACCAGTGTTGAATGCTGAACCTGGTGTTACTGTTGGGTTACCAGTACCATCATCCTCTGCTAGGAATGTATTCCTTAAAACAGTACCATCATCATTAGAGTA